>JQIA01000795.1_pt1 | contig 16718 bp, 14 predicted proteins | sample 811431 | NCBI WGS metagenome assembly JQIA01 (sample SAMN02998118, study PRJNA258478) | marine sediment metagenome | biome: marine; feature: seafloor; material: sediment; isolation source: oil-polluted sediment collected from 3 locations (0.5 km, 0.7 km and 0.9 km)... | place: USA: Gulf of Mexico ...
TAGCCAGTAATTCAACAGCAGCTTTACCAGTAGGACGGATCCCACCAAGTTTACCAATCCACGATATAATGGGCGTAGGGGCAGCCTTAGTTTTCTGCTTACTCTTTTTACCCAACAGATCAACATCCGCACCAGCGGCTTTCTCATCGGCTTTTGCGCGCGCCTCTGTGCGTGATCTTAAAGCATCAATGACAAAATCCTGTTGATCGACTGTGTTTATTGCCGGAAGATCAGGGATTTCCCGCATAACCTTAATTTCACCAACAAGGCGCTTGATAATTTCTTGTGCTTGCTCATTATCACCAACACGCTCAATCATCGTCTCAACAAAAGCGCGCGGGTTCTTTGCAATCTCTTGCGCAATGTCCAATCTACCGCTTGCAAATTTACGATCACCGAGTCCTTGCTGTAACTGATCAAGGAAACTTTTCTCTGTTTCTTCGCCAATGGTTCCCTCTTCCATTAAAGCAACAGCTTCCTCAGCTATAGTTTCAAGCGTCTCATCAACATAGCGCATTTCTTCCACACTGTAATGATCTGCAACCAGTCGCGTATAATCATCCAATGTTTCACTATTTTCTATAGGTTGGATATATGTGTAATAATCCGCGCGCTTCATAGAAACCACGCCGTTATTTGCGGACGCGGCAAGCAATGACTCTTGCAGATCAGGGATAGCCCTATCAAGAGCCTCTTGCTGTTCGGGTGACATTGATTGATAGAAGGTGGTCATTGCCTCACCCTCAACATACAAATCAGCCTTATCCATGGAATATAGAAACTCTTGCATCTTCTTAGGGGAACGCTGTAAAAGTTTACCCCCGGCATCACTAATATTCTCACGCATATTTTGTAGATATTGCCTTGATTTATTGGTTTGCGCTAAGTTTTTAGTGACATCAATTGCACCTGTGGCCGCCTCTCCAAAAGAAGACATGGCAATCCCGCCGGACATACCAGCAAACATGGCGTTAACCACTTCTTTAACATTTTCCTCCGTGTATATCTCGCTATCAACGGCTTGAGAAACACCAACGATTTTGCCCGCCTCCTGAATACCCTCAGTTACGGCCTCAATTCCTGCGCCCTTGGCAATGTTTTTCAATGCGGTATTCTTCGCCACATCAATCATGGCATCAATAGCCTGATCTTTTATACTACGCCCCGCCAAGGATTTAACAATACGCCCACCAATCTTTGCAGGTAGAGCAGTATCAGGAAGAGCAAGCGCGATTCCCCATGCTAAAGAGGTGCGCCCTAAATTCTCATAGGTGATCTTATTCTCATTTTCTGGATTCTTATTGTATTCCGCCGCCGCTGCTTCAAGAGAGCTTTTAAATTCCCCAATAGTTTGACTTGACGAACCAACAAAAGCACCTGTTGCGCCACCTATAACCGTACCACCGGGAACAGGTGTTGCTGCACCAAGAGCTGCGCCACCTAATCCGAGAACCAAAGAGGGCGCGCTTGAGGTTAAGCCTTGCCCTGCATATTCAAGACCAGACACAAGAAGATTACCGGCGGACTCGATAACATTCTCACCCTCATCCATTGCCTCCCACATATCCTTATAATATGGCTGTGTGCCACCAGTGCGCGCTGCTGGCATTGCAACGGCTTCACTGCCTTTTTCTGACCAACCACTAGCATAACCAACAGCCTCAAAGGTTGCTTGTGTCATTTCAGGCAAGGACTCTGTGCCGATTTGCACACCATGGCCGAATGCGCTTGTTACTTTCTCAAGATAACCAATATCATCATGAGAAATCATTGCGTTTTCAGATACACCCAGATAATCCCTGAGCGCGGGATGCATACCATCAAAGTTGATCTTGGAGTAATCAATTTTCATCTTGATTTTTTCAAGATTTCTTTCCGCAGTGCCCAAGGGTATTCCGTTTTCCTGCGCGAGTGGAATGGCCTCAGCCACGCGATCAGGATTACTCTTCATGCCATTACGCACAGAGTTCCTTAAATTAAAATCACGGTTAGATATAAAATCTTCTTCGCTTCTTTTTAAAAGGGATTCATCAATTGGCATATTTTAATCCTTAAGGCTTTACAGGTGTTTCTTGTCCGCGAGTATTCTTTATATATTCATTAATAATGGTAGCATCAGTCACAGCCTCACCACGTCTTTTTAATGAATTTATCAACTTATCTTGATCGGAGGAAGATATATCATCCATAGTAATATCAAATATATTTCTATATCCCCCCCAATTCCATGGATTTAAGGCACTACCGGGATAGAAATCTTTACTCATGAATACGCCATCAAGAATTGTTTCAACTTCCGAGGGATTAGGGGACCGCCCATTATGCTCTTGTGTAAAAGCATTAATACGCACATCAAGAAGAGCATTAACCCTATTTTTCTTTTGCTTACCTTCATCAGTGCGTGTGCTTATATTTAATTCTAAGAAGGCATTGTTTACAGAACTATTGCGAGACTCCGCAGTAACCATCATAGCAGGGCTATCAAGTGCCTCTTTTTTCTTTTCCCACATATCATAATCATCTGTTGATAGCTTTAGACGAATACCGGGCGTATTAAGATCAGTTTCTTTTAGCTCTTGCGGTGATAGAGAATACAGATAATCAGCGGTGTTGTCATGAGTAAACCCTGCGTATTCATTCAGCTCCTTATAAAAACCAGCCTCACGCGCTCTTGTGGCCATAGAAAGGGGCAATTGTGATACATACCCCTCCTCTGTAGATAGTATAATGGAGAAAGCACCATCCAATATATCGCGCGTTTCTATAGTCTGCGCCCGATCAATAGAGCTATTATGTTTTTTAACATTCTTTGAAAACATTCTGCCAGCATCATCACTCATGCCGGCGGCTTGTTCCGCAGCCTTTAAAGGATCGATACGACCAGAACCACCGCCCAAGCCACCAATAACCTTTGGGACATATTCCCGCGCTTCATCACTATCAATTTTTGAGATAAACTCATCCATAGAGATTTCACCCTTACGCGGATCACCAACTTTTTTAATATGCTTGTTTACATTGCCCATACCCCAATTATAGGACAGAACCCCAAGAGCATTATCACCGAAGTATTTAACCTGTTGCTTAAGATATGCGCGGCCCAGCTTTTCATTTACATCAGCATCCAGCCATGTCTCAGGATCAATACCCATCTTTTCGGCTTGCTCACGCGCGGTAGGCTCCATCAATTGAGCGATTCCTTTCGCGCCAACTGGTGACTCTGTAATGCTTCCATCTGGCTGAAAATGTTTTCCGCCACTTTCTACATTTAGCATGGAAGTAAAAATATCATCTGTGCTTTGAACCTCAATACCAGTATTTCCAGAAATAGAGGCATATGCTGCGTTTGCTTGAGCCATAGGCACCAAGGAATCCATATAACCATCAAGCTTCTTAACATCATCCATTACTAAGTGGCCGGTTTTACGGACGTTATCATAATACATAGCGGCTTGAGCATGCTTCTTTGGATCGGATGAGTTCAACCAAGACATAAGGCGCTCAGTATGCATGGCACTACCTGACTTTTTTTGATTAAGCATATTTTGCTCATCACTAACACCATCCGCCATAGATTTATTAAATGAGGCAGTTTGAGCCTGTGAATGCGCTGCGCGGAAATATTCGTTATCATCAGGATTAAGGCCAACCGATTCACGCGCCAACTGAAAATTTGTTTCTGAAACATCAGAGCGGTACTTACGCCCCTGATCTAAAGTATGCCTACGAACACCGCCACGATTAGAAATATCCATAGAATCCAACCGCGCTTTAAGCGCATCCTTTGCGGTGGGATCCGTAACATCTTTTAAGGCCTCATCCATAATGATTTTTGATTCTTTATCGTAAACACTATCACCATTTATAGCGCCCTGCCCTGACTTACCGTATATTCCCGTATCTTCACCAGTACCATAAAGCAGGTCTTGATATCTTTTCTGTGCAAAGTTTGATCTGTCTTGAGCAAAAGCCGCATTTACGCGCTTTCTTTCAACGAGATCAATAGCCTTTCTCTTCTTTCTTTCAGCCTCATCCACTCTATTACGTTCATCTGTGCGAGCTTCACGCTCAGATGCAATACCACCAACCGCCGCGGCAGCATCACCGAGAGAACGCGCCGCCGCATTGTTTCCAGACTCATACGCCGCAGTACTATATCCCTGCACTCTGCGTTGTGGTGATGCAACTCTGCGTCTTGATTCTATATCAGGAAGTGTAATAGCCATTTAAAAATACCTCGTTGGTTTTCTTGCGGGTGCAGAAACAGCAGGATTAAATCCTGAGCTTTGTCCTGCCATATTTTCAAACCCACCTGCCATGCTAGATGCACCTGCAAGAACTGTTGTACCTGCCTTAAAATAACTTGACCTTTTTGCAGACTTACCAGCCGTTCTTGCTTGGCGGCCCTCATACCTGTCTAACTCTGCGCCATGCTCAAGAGAAGCGGCGCGCTCTTTCCCCTCATACAGAGAAATCCCAGCGTTATATTCACCCTCTGCCTCAATATCACCCATTATATCAATCACCGAAGGATCAAGAAGACTCCCACCGGAAGAGGCCACAATTGCGCGCGCGCGTGAACTGGATAGTTCTGCTTGTCTGCGATCTTCTATGGCTGTGCGTTGTGAAGAGGCAAGCTCTTGACCCGCAGCCTGTTCTTTTTGCTCTGCCTGATAGTTTAACTGGACTTGCTGTGCCTTGGCATTGGCATCCGCCGCATTACCAGCAGCCAAAGAACCCATTGCGCTAAGTGCGGTACTCGCCACCATTAAACCTAGTGTTAGTGGATCTGCCATCTAAAAACCCTTTTTTCTTCATCATAAGAAATCTGTTCAAAACCAATGCGCTTAAGAAAATTAGGCGCAGTAAGCATATCATTGTCGGCAACGGCATAAAGGATAGGATAACCAATAGATTTAATTTTATCCCAAATTTTGATAGATGCGCGCCAAATAGTAATATTCGGCACTTTACTTTTTAAATTCATCTTCATAAATACTAACATAAGATGGCGTGTTATGGCTACACCCCCGATTGCTACAAGCTCACCGTCATAAAAAGCACTCCATGCGCGGCAACAATCTCTCATCTTATCACCAAAGAAATATTTAATATCGTGGCGCGTAGCAGGACGTATCTCCACACGATTGTTAACCATTAGTATTAATCCCTATTACGGCGGCCAGAACAGTACAAGGACGTGGTGCAGAAGCCCTAAGGCACAGCCTAGAATCAGTATCCCAATTTCCATTAAAGTTCGCAGGATCGGTATCATAGCTAGAATGAATAGTGTTTTTATCAACTAAAGCCCCCTCATGGTGTGATGGTAATCCGTCAAGGTTTTCAAAGTCTTTGCCGTATTGTATGCCCTGTGCATGCGTATTCTTCAAAATAAGCCCTAAATGATCTACTTTCTTCTTTACCGTCAGCGCACTACCGCCTTGCGCCGCGTATGCCAGTTTAGTGCTTTGTAAATCTGCATCATAACCAAGACCAACAACAACTTTTGAGGCTGCGACTGCGAGAGTAATAGAGCCACCGGAAACCGGATGGGTTCCAACATCTATACCATCCGCCCAAACAACAACATCTTTTGCCTCTAAATGGGATAACCCCGTAACTGTGGTGACAGCAGTCCCATCATATATAATATGACTATCAGCCAGTTTACTTATCATACCACCTTGACACTCGCTTTCCATTGCCCATTTTTCCCAATAACGGCGCGTTACGCCATCAATAACTCTGCGAACTTGGTAATATACCTGATCTTCTATAGTGCCAGGCAACACCATAACATCCTCAATAAACCCATCAGTTTCAACCTCAACCCAACAAAGAACATTCTCGATTGACTGAATAATAAGCACCACGGCTTTACCGTCACCGCGTACACAATGAATGCGCTTATCAGGCTGTTTCTGCACCTGAATACGAACAAGTGAAGGCTCACCAACATCAGGGCGTATCTCTGTAAGATCAGAAGCAACGAACTTGCCGTAAGCCACATCACCACCATCACTCAGCTTATAAAGCTTTGTGCCATTACTATGCACGAAAAACCCCTCATCATTTAATGAAGCAGCCATCACCGCCGCGCTACCTTCTGTGCTTGGGGCTTTTGCGGAATAATTACCATTTGTGAGTGGTTCATCAAGGGATGATGATCTCATGTTCCATTCAGCGGCATCAGTACCGACAATAACCCTTGATAAATCAAGCATCCAATTAGGGGTAGACACGGGGCCTTTACCGATTGTTCTATTCAGCGCGGCGCTATCACCAATAACATCCTCATCAAAACTTTCAAACGCATCAGATATACTGCCTAGAAATCTTCCGTTTCCTGCAAATTCCAATCTGCCATCACTAAGAACCACGGCTGATGGATGCCCGCGCCTGTCAGACCAGATACCCTCTTGCCAATCAAAAGAGGCCGCGGTGCCTCCTAAACTTTTTAATACAGCGGCTTCAACCACAGTCTCGCTGTTGTAGCCTGTCACACGACAAATACCAACGACATTACCATTGGCATAGGTCATTGATAACTCAGCGGTGCCAGAAGTATAATCGCCGGCGTTAATGCCCAATCTGTAAAATATAATTTGATTATCAAGTCCATCATTAAAATTATTTGACCCATTAGAGGTATAAGAAGAAACATCCACCCAAGACCCTATTTCCCCAACTGATCTTTGAAGTGTAATAGTGCCAACCCAAGTCCCTGCGCGTAAAATTTCAAAAGAACGCTGAGAAGAACCTACGCCTTGTATTCTAATTGGATCTGTCCATTGATTCTCGCCCGTAACATCGGCCTCAACCACCTGTCCAATGGATGTTATTTTAAATAAGGCACCTACATGTGTGGTGCGAAACAATGCGCGTGAGGCTGTAAGCGTAATATCACCAGATATAGCAGACGGTGTAAGCTGTATCGTTCCTGTGTTTATAGACCTAAATGGCCCATCATCCGGCTCATAATTTACCAAGCTCCATGAATTAATAGAACGGCGCTCAATCTTTTGGGTTTGATAACCCTCGCATGCAAGATAAATAACATCAGCGGATTGATCATAGCGAATCAGGCGCATATCAGCCTCAAGCCATGGGGCGGTAATATCCATAATTCCAGATGCTTCAATTTCACAAGAGGTTATTATTTTTTTGGCGGGTGAGAGTCCTATGAATTGCAGGAATACCTCAACACTGTTTGGTATAAATGACAAGCTATGCTCACCTGTCCCTAGTGTTGTTTCAGAAATAAGATCGTCACCGCCATCCGTGGTGCCTAAACGAAAAGTAACAGGGCCGCGCTCTACATTAATCCTAAGCGCATGCTCTACCATTGAATCTGTACCTGATATAGTTAAGGATTGTTTACGTCCAGCAGATGCAAAGTCTGTACCCACTAATTCAAGTTGATTACCTGATATAGTTGACGTGGCACCCCCTTCATCAATATCCACCCATCCCGTATCACTGCTAAAATCACCACTTGTCACCACAGTAGAGACAAAATCTCTTGTGATAGGAACATCATCAACCAAAACACGCATATTTTGATCGGTGAATTGTATAGCGGCACTATCATCTTTTCTAAAAACGAATGGCACATTGTATGAGAGGAGATCATCTTTTGTATTGACAATATAACCAGTGCCGGGACGTATCATCATGCTACCCAATACGCGCGGCATCCAGTTAAAGAATACACTGGCAGAGAGGGCTGTGCGTGGTATATCAGTGCGCGCCAAAGCAAGGTCACTGATCAGACCACGGTTGAATGCGAAAATTGGTACATTGGCTCTAGCCATATATTAGCTCCATCTCTCAGATTTTCTGCCGTTATTCACATTATTGCCAAATCTTGAATTGTTCCAGCTACCCTGATTCGGGAATCTCGTGGGGCGGCCAAAGCCATCCTTGTTTGCGGCATCACTTAACCGCTTACCCATTATCCGCTCTAATTTATCCATATCAACTTTTACACCCGTCAAGCGGGGCGCAACCTCAAAAGCCATGTACGACATAACATATTTGGCAAAGGTGATATCCCATAAAGAGTAATCACCACCATAATCAGGATCATCAGAAATTATCTTAACAAAAAGCTCATCTATATCAGTGAACCAATGTTTTGCATTATCGTCATATTGAGAAAAGCCGGGGCGAAAATATTCGTCTGCGGCTATAGCGGTTAATCCACAATAATCATCCGGCTTTGGATATGCATTTCTATAACCAAATTCCGTATCTTTGGCAGGATCAGGCTCAAGCCTAAGTGTTCGTATTGCAAATGACCATTGACCTTGCTCTAGGCAATACTTTACTGCACCCTCCGCCCATACATCATCAAGAAGCCTACGAGGCTCCCTGTTTTCATCAAGGGTTATTCTACCTTCACCGCAAAGGCGTAAGGCACCGTTATAAAGCATGAGTTTGTCAATGGCCATAAGCTAAACCCCTTAGTCTTTGAGTGCTTTCAGGTAATCATCAAGGTAATCCTGAGCTGCTTCTTTGCTAGGCAAGCCCTTCTCAATAATCTTATCATCAGAAAGGCGTTTGATATATATTTTCTCAGAGTGGTTAATCCATTCAAATTTATAATCACCGCATTTAGACGGGTTCTTAATATCATCAGATGGTTTCTTTGCCGGTGTTTTCTTTGCTGGTGAATCAGATGATAGTTTTCCCGCATTGGCAAGATCAATATTTTGCACACAAACAACTCGCGCAAAATTCTTATCAGCCGCTAAGACGAATAAACGCATGTAACGACTATTATCCGCCCAAAAAACATCAACAACAGCAGGGCTGCGGCCTCTGATCTCAATACCAATCATCTTTGAGTATGTCACCCAATACTCAGGGCGCATAATGTCCTCAGGTGTGGTAGATAAATCATCTACTCGCATTGTAAAATGAGGGCGGTCATGTTCCGCAACCTTAAGCGCGTTCACTTGTGCTATTTTTCCTGTTTCATCTTTTGCTGTATTTTTAGTCATAACTTTGTAACTCCTGTTTGAATTTAAAAGAAGGCATAAGCATGGGCATGTGGGGAAGAGCGATAAGCTCATCATCATTATGATATAAAACGGCTCAAATGGCAATGACATAGAAAAAGCCCCGCACAAAGGCGAGGCTCTAACAACAGCAACAAAGTGAACTTATTAGTCTGTGTTCGTGCTATACGTTGCACCAGCATCAGACAGATCAGCGGAACCATTTGCATTAATCACTGTAACAATATGACCAGTGACCGTGTATGGTGATGCATTTGTATCATGTACTTCTACATAATCACCTTGCTTCATACCTAAGCCCTCAGCATTAGTAATGTAACCATCGACACGAACAACCGTAGCGGCATCTTCGCTTTTATAAGTCCACTTCTGACCCTGCCCTGCAAGTGCAGTGCTGTCCAGAATAGGTGGGTTTGATGTACTATAAGCCATAACGACTCTCCTTATATTAAATTGAAAATGGGTAGTAGAAAGCCTAATTAAAGGCTTCCGTTAATCATTAAGATAGAGCAGAACCATCATGGATCATTTTCACAATACCTGCATTTTGCAAGATTGTTGAACCAATGAATGCGGTACAACGTGCATAACTATAATCATCTTCTTCATTATAGTTTGCAGCCGTTTGGATAAGCTGCGAAGGAGCAGCGTGACCAACAGCGGTTTTGTGATACATAAAACACGTCTCACTAGATGTACCGGCACCGGGCAAGTTGGAGTGTTGTATCCACTTGATACCCATCCAATTATAATAACTGCGGGTATCATCCCAAGCCATATCATTATTTTCGGAAGGTTTCTTAGTTACATAATCAGCACTCACAAACTCCTTCAACGTATGGAGATAACCAAGAAAGGCCGGTGTAACAACCGCGCAAACATTACCATCCATAGGCACTTGTGCATTACCTAGCTTAACGATTGCCGTAGTGACCATAGCCAAACTTGCAATAGCAGCCGCACCAGTTGTTACGGTTGCGCCCTCAAGTGTCTCAATGATATCAAAGTCGATCTCACGGTGAATAACACCCATAGCGGTTTGCTGCATAATGCGGCGACCATCACCTTGGGATGAGAAGATATTGAAACCTGTGCGCTGTGGTTTATCATGTTTCTCTTTAAGAGTAACAGTGTTTTGCACTAGATTATCAGGGCGACCCGGAATACGTCCATTGGTACCACGAGTAGTAGCGCGAACGCCTCCACTGTCAGCGACCAAGAAAGTAGCCTGATTACCTTTAACCTGTACCTCAGTGGTAACAGAGTCATAAAGTAAACTCATTGTTTGTTCGAAACCCTGCACGAACTCTTGACGGAATTGGGTTTGAAAAGCTGTATCAGCCATAACGGACTCCTATTGTAAATTTATAAATGTATGATTTTTTGTTCTGAGGTAGCTGTGTGGTTTATCTCTAAGGGTAGCCGATTAAGGGGCTTATCGATAACACAGGGTCAGTATATATAAGATGAGGGGCTGCAAGCAGGGTAGCCTCATATTCAGTAGCATGGCATAAAAAAAGATATATGGCAAGGTATTATAGTACCGCTCCATATATCTTGTATAATTGTGTAATATCACTTAGGAGTGAATTTACCTTTTGCGTTGAGCAATTCCTGATAATGAGCTTGAGCTTTTTCATCATTGAACCAAGATTTTGTATTCATCCTAGCCTCGTATTTCTTGATTTGCTCATTAATACCATCAATCTGATCCATACCAATGCCCGGCGTTGTGGTGCCAAGAGGATTCAACTGCCTTTGAATAGTCGCAAAAGCTTTCATGACATTTGCATCAGACATTAAAGGCGTACCACCTTCATCACCTAAGCGGCCACTTTTAATCGCCTCTTGGATATCTTGGGGGAAATTTGTCTCAATGAAGTTATTCACTGTATTCAGGTTAGCATTATAATCAGCGCCCCATTCCTCCTTAAGCTCTTCTATGGCCGTGTTTTGTGACTCAACATCACGCGCAGATATATCCTGCGCATACTTCTCTTCATAATTTGAGAAAGCCTGTAATCCTTGTGCGACCACCTCAGGTGATGCATTCATTTCATGCATAGTGTTAAGATAATCACCTGCATTTTCAACAATATCCTCTCCAAGCACTAAACCATCAGGAAGATGATCAAGATATCCTTGTGCTTCGGCAGGTACGCCATTCTTTTCACGGAACGCCGCTTTTTCTTCATCCGTGGCATCATCACCAAGAGCCTCTTTGTGTTTACCACTACGGATAATATTTTCTTGCTCAAATACTTTATCAATAAGTGCTTTCTGGCTAGAGATACGATTTAAGAATGCGAGTTTCTTTTTATCATCACCGGCATAATCCTCACGCCATGTCTTTTCCGCATCAGCCCCTTCGCCATCTTTCGGAGGTGTTTCATCATCCCCGTCTTTTGGCGGTGCTTCATCATCCCCGTCTTTTGGCGGTGCTTCATCACCGGAGGGTGGAGTATCATTATCAGGGGGCGTTTCATCACCGGAGGGTGGAGTATCACCGCTATCAGCATCACCAGAAGGAGGAGTATCACCACCTGATCCACCACCTGCATCACCCTCATCAGGTGCCATTATCATATAAGGGAAACCGCTATACTTTAGAAATTCAAACATTATTTTAATCCTCTGTTGCTGTTATTGTGTTGACGTTTAATAGGCCTATAATCTGTTGACCAACAAATGCGCGGCCCTGTGCAAAGTCGGTGTTTCTTCTTCCATCTTCACCAGAATACCAACACGGTTGATTATTCCCGCGCGAGGCATCTTTTATAATCCACTCAAGGGCTATTTTTTGCTGGTGTGGGCTGGCTTCACCTGCCATAAGGTTTTTTAATGCCTTAACAATAGATTTCTTTGCTTCGGCTGGCTGGTTCGCTGGTGGTAATCCAAGGGGAACCATACCAAGCTCACCCTTTTTATCTTTTACTTTCGTCATAATCGTAAACCATTCCTATTGTTGTGCTTGAGACATATCCTTAGCGGCCTTACCAGCGTTAGCAGCGGCCTTACTGCCTTGCTCTGCCATTTCAAGCATTTGTTGCTGGTTAATTTTTTCAGCCTCAGCCGCATCCATTTCCTGCATTTCAGCCTCGCCACGCATCCACGTAGCAGGTGTTTTAAGTGCTTCAAGAGTTTCACGAAGAGCTGTGCGCCCGTCAACCATCTTAACCGCACCCGGATCAAGCTCTGCGGCTTGTGCCAACATTTCTTTTGTCTCCAAGAATTTCTGCGCTTTTTGTTTGTCCACCGCGTCATGCAATGGTGATTCAAACTGAAACTCAACATCTCTGCTCTTTAAGGATTCTGGTATGTCGTACATAGAACCAAAAGCACCCTCACGCATCATAAGCTCAGCCGTTTGCTCACAAACACCGCCGTTATAATCCATTTCCATAGGCTCAAACAAAGGCAAGGCATTACGTATATACTCTTGAACGCGTTGACCAACCTCATAAGCAGTCATATCAGCGCCGCCGGAGGGTGGTAGGTTCAGCTTATTAAGATAGAATGCCTCCATGATCGAGGCTTTAATGTCCTCACGCAATTCAATACCGTAAGGTAAAGAGCTGTAATTTTGATTGATCGGACGCAGAGAGTCACCTAAACGCTCATCATAATCTTCACTAACCCACGTAACACCACCGGCCATGTAAGATATATCTGATCGTATAACATCAGTTTGCGCGATCATTGGCGGGTTAACTGCTTTCTCACCTGCTTCAAGCAGCGTAAGCGTCATTGCTTGAATAAGGCGCGCATCAGGAAGTGCGGCAATAGTCGCAGGTGAATAACCATACTGGCTACCACTGACTGTCTGCCAGCGCGGAACAGTGTAAATAGTGGTGTGGCTACCAACAACCTCAATAATATGATCATTGGCCACATCAATATAAATGGAAACGTACTTTGTCAGGGCCTTAAACGAGTTATCGAATGTTTGGTACATTTCAATAGGAATAACAATATGACGACAATCAATTTCAGTGTACGGATCTTTATTAGTATCAGTCACAAATTCAGTGACTTTCTGATGCAGGGCATCCTTACCAAACATTTCATGCAATTCTCGTGCGGTTGGGTTCCATTTACGGTGAATATTATCAACAATGCCCTCAACGTTTTCCATCCATGCAACATCACGTAAATGCCAGCACCGATAAAGCATACCTGTGCGTAATCTATTAATTTCTGTTGATATAACAGCGTTGCCAAATGTTACAAAATCATTATCAGCCTCTTTCGTTGCACGAACGAACTGAGCAGAACGTTTATACATTGCCTTACGCATTATCTTATCTTTGTGTTCAAGCCACCTGCGCCCATCCAAATCAACACTATCAGGGTCTTCAACACCCATATGGAACCATTCCTGACCGGAAGGGCGTAACATAGCACTGATTGAGCTACCAAGTTCCCTACGTGTAAGAATAGGGAAAGACGTTGTGAGGTTGTTTGCAAAATCATCACCTAATGTACGAATATTTGTGAAATCAGCTCTCTCAGGATAGAAGTTATCAGCCTGTTCCTGCCATAAAGACATAAGGGTTTCTCTCTTAGAAAAGAGACGACCACCCATTTTTATCAATGATTTTGCAATTTCTGACATATTAACCCCCTAAACCACCACCATTATCTTGTGAAAGAATTGTACTCGCCCTGCCTGATTGACGCGCGCGCTTGGCTAATGTTCTCTTTTTGTCCAAAGCGACATTAGTATCATCAGCCACAGGCATCACGGCTGGTGCTTCAATAGGAGGGGGAGGGGGAGCTTTAGGAGCTTTTAATAGTTTACCCATATTTTAATACCTCGTGATTACGTTATGAAACAAGCATAAGCATGAGCGTATTATTGATTATTTTCTGCGGCGGTTTTGATAACCCCCAATAGCTTGAGGGCGGCCATTAAACTTATTATGCCACATTTGAGCGGCTGTGTCAGCCTTTGCACCATCTGTCCATGCCATTACCACAGCATCACCAGCGTCAGGGCTTCGGCCTAACTTCGCTATTAGATCATCTTTAAGCGTTATACTCAACTCCATTGTTCCACCCTTACCACGCTTTACGTTATACAGGGGTGCTGTGAGGTCTGCTACAAGCTTTGGCTCATCAGGTAAGCATATATCACTTCCGCCCGGTTGTTCAGGGTCTAAAGCCTCCTTAAACTTATAATATGCCTCTGACCTTTTTAGATTAAATGTATATGTGCCGCATTTGCTTTTTGCTGTACTGCCAGAAGATCCTTTATATCGCCTAAAATCAATTCCATTTTCTTCTAATTTCTCCGCCGTTGCACCACCGTACCCACCACCCATATCAATAATTGGTAAAGCTTGATCTTTTCTTTCCTTCACAATAAGGGCAACAACACTCTTGCCGTTTGGCGTATCCTTGCCCGGCGTTCTTGTTATCGGCGCATACCAACCATCATGGCGCGGGGCTAAAACTGTTTCATCTTGCCCACCCTGTGCTATATCAACACCAATCGCGCACATAGGAACATTTTTGGGAGGCTTGCCAAATGAATCACGCCATCTTTGCTGTGCTTCTATAATCCATTGCGTAGGAATAAGTTGTCTTACACTATCCTCAAGAGCTAAATCAAAGCGGCCATCACGATAAGCAAGACGCAGCCCGACATCCAGTGCATCAAGGTTTGCACCGTATTCTGTTTCTGCTAGATATAGGTTATCTTCCAATTTTGCGCGGATAAATGTACGGCTACGCGCCATTACAGTCTCTTCACTACCATCTTCATAGGTAAACGTATGCGGTCCACGTCCATCAACTTCACGCTCAAGACCTGTCTTATCCGTGGTGTACCATCTTAATTCACCATCTTTTGCAGGATTGTGGTGCTTTGGGTCAAGCCAAGCAGCCCAATATTCAATAACCCAAAGCCCCTCTGCAGTCGTAGGAGGGTTTCCAGTACAGAGAACTCGACATCTTTGCCCCGGCGTTGCGCTACGGTTCCACGTCTTGATAAACATAAACTGACTCTTAAGAAAGTCACTGATTTCATCAAACACAAAAAGATCACGGGGGCGGCCTTTATACTTTTGCTTATCCTTCTCATCCTTACAGCCACCAAACTTTATCTGATTACCGCCTACGCGCCACACAAGATCACTGCCATTACGCCCATCAGTATGGCCAAGTATTTCCTCTACACGATCAAATGCATCCTTTACCGTCTCACGTTCACGGCGAAGAAATAACGATCTTTCATGTTCATTGAGTGCAAGGCCAAGGCCAAGCTCTGTTTTACCACCACCAGCAGAACCGCCATAGAACAGCTCATCAGCTTCACACAAATACGCTTCTAATTGCGGTCCAGGCAAAGGAATCCAAACAGCATCACCAGCAGATTCATTCGCAGCCGCCATAACTGTTGCCTGATCTTCCTCGCTCATAGCGTCAAATCTATCCAACAGATCATCGAGCATATTCATCAAAAAAGCCTCATTTATAAATTAAATTACTGCAATCTTAACACCGAGGTTCATTATAGACGATGCGCTATCAGTCTCAATATAAAGCTCTGCGGGGTTGTCGCGCACGTCTGCCGTTTCTATTGTGAATAGGAATGTGTCGGAAAACGCGGGTTGTGAACCAGCGGTTTTATATGTGTCATGATGGATTGCTTGTGTGAATGGTTCGACCCCACCAATAGCCGCATCCATTTCCATTTCTAATTCGGTATTCGTGCCGCCCGTTGTCGGTATAATATCCACCCGAATCATCAACTGATCGCCCACGTTCAAATCACTGAAATCAAACTGGTTTGTTGTGGTGTTATAAAACTGCGTTACCGTAAGTGGCTTAAATGCATCCTCGGTCTGCGCCCCTGCGCCATCATTAACAATCTTTGTTCTAACACCGCTCGCCAAAGCCTGTGCGCCTGTATCATCATCATAAGTCATGTGACCACGTTCGGTGACGATACGTGAATGAACCGCGCTTGCAATAAGGTCGCGCACCAATAAAGGTGTTCCCGTGTTATCAGGTTGCCCATCAGCAAAGAGTGCATCCATTGCCACCTGTGTTCTTTTTGTTCCAGCCATAACCGTATCTCCTATTGTAACTGTAAATTAAACTTTTCTTATGAACACCGCTGGCACTGCACCAACCTTCAATCGTGTCACCGCACCAAATGATGCGGGTAATGCGCCTGTGTTACCTACATAAATCCAGTCTTCTATAGCCGCAGCCGCAGGGTTTGCCGAATTATTACCATACAGGCGTATGAGATCATAATCAGTGTATGCAAGGCTACGAACCGTTGGATCGCTTGCTCCACCCTCAGCTTGGTACGCCAAGAAATATGAACCAGCCTCAAGCGTGAAATCGCCCGTGACTTCCTTTACGCCTGTCGTTCCACTGTCCACAGTACCCGCGTCATAGACTAATTCATCAGGGACACCATCGAGCATCTTGTAAACACCCAACCGTATTGTTGTGGAAGCCACGGCAGTTGTCACCTCAATGCCAATACGGTTGAAAACTGTACGGGCTGGAATGTTAATAGGTGGTGGTGCTACCAGTAAACTACGAGTAAACGAACCCACACTAGACGAACCCCAATTTGCAGGAAAATAATAACGACCATCGGCGATGCCAGCTATATCCGCAGTCGGGCATTCATTCCCAGTTGCCCCTTCAATAATACCAGAGGTCTGAATTTTT
>JQIA01000796.1_pt1 | contig 16708 bp, 22 predicted proteins | sample 811431 | NCBI WGS metagenome assembly JQIA01 (sample SAMN02998118, study PRJNA258478) | marine sediment metagenome | biome: marine; feature: seafloor; material: sediment; isolation source: oil-polluted sediment collected from 3 locations (0.5 km, 0.7 km and 0.9 km)... | place: USA: Gulf of Mexico ...
CAACCTGCACTCCTAAGCCCTCAATTGCGGCATCCGGCAGTTGACCCATCACTAAAGCGAATGCATCTCGGTGAAACAGAAGGTTTGGCTCGTAAGCGTCAGCGTAAGCAGTTGCTTTAGTTTCAAAAGTAACAGCGTCACCGCTTGTATACGCAATTTGAGCAGGAGGAGAAATTGAAACCGTCACAGCATTTGTGCCTATTGTGGCTAATTCTGTGACCGCATAACGTTGCGCAGAACCAGCGACAATGAACGTGTCACCTTTGGCGATTGTTTCAGTACCGGCTGCTAAACTATCCAAAGGCATACTTGTTGCCAACTTAGCAACATTCGCAGACAAAGCACCCAGCAAATCAGTACCGTTACTAACAACCGTTCCAGATGTAAAAGAGTCAAAAGTTTGGTCCAGGAAGAAGTCGCCAACACCAAAGCGTCCCGGGTTTTTACCATCTACCAGCGCGGTATTAGTGTTTCCAGCGATGTTAGCGGCGTTGAATTCTGACAATCCTTGGAGGGCAGCATCAACAGTAGTGTCAAGTCCCATGTGAATATTAGCCACGTCAGCAGAAATCGAACCACCGGCATCTTTTAGAACTTTCATGCCGGACGTAACGTCGGAGGCTACGATTGTACCTGTCCAAGGAGAAAACCAAGGGATATCCTTTGCAAGCAATGCCAGCTGGGTATTTACATATTTCCCAAGCTCATAAGCAGCCGGTGCGATATGATCATCAATTAATGCCTGACCGCTATACGCATAATCCTGATCAGTAACACCGAATTTCACTTCACGCCAGTTATTCAACCTAACCTGAATTGTTTCTGAATCGATATCATCCAGTGTCCCGGTTCCACCTGCTTGTGTCACAAAACTTCCAGGGCGTTTGATATTAACATACTGCCCCAATTTATTCGCTTTTCTTTCCCTGTCGTACGAATGGTTGACTCTTTGAATCATACCATACATATTCATGATGATGTTCAACGCCTCTGAAGCGTAGAAAATCGGATCATATGCGCCTAATGTATTGGCCATAAACAACCTCTTTTTTTTGTTAATTTGTGCATTTTATAATTAACCGGAATAATAAGAGGTTGCACGTTCCCTATTATATCCCTTAATCCACTATTTTAATCTTGTTAATGTCACCACCGGCTTTTTTCTTAAGCTCTTGGTATTTCCTCGGGTCTTTCATATCAGCGCGAGTTGCAGACACAAAACCATTATCAGAATTTACAAATGTGCCGGTCTCATTACGCCCACCACTTCCAGCAAATATAATATTACCTTTGTTTGGGTGAGTCTCAACCAGTTTTTTTAGTCCTTCCTCTACTGGTGCCGGTTGCCCCATGTTTTCAGGGTCGGTTGTTCTGATTACATTACCGGACCAATCCACTATTACGGTTTTCCCGTCTTCATCGCGTTTAATGTTTGCCCCAAATTCATTTAAAGCACCCCGTATGTGTTTCGCATATATTGTGCTTTTAAGCGCTTCCGTATCTGTCAATTGCGAAAGTTTGAAATTTTCAAACTCGTTCGCTTTAAACACTGCGTTTTCATCGGTTAGAGCTTTTATTTTGTTTCCGTACTCTTCATGCAGCCCGTCCATCTGCGATTTGCTATCAGCGAGCAAATCAAGTTTTGCTTGTTCTGCCTTGGCCCCATCGATCAAATCTTTGTCGCTCACAGATTTAGCAATGTTGATCATTTTCAAAGCTTCATCCGGGTCACCTAACCCTGAATATTTTTCGGTTAGATCTTTTAATGATTTGGTTAAAGTCAGGTTCTCTTTTCTGCTTGCTTCTGCCTCTGAATTTTTCGTCGGTATTTTATCGTTTAACAAAACAAGTAAATCAGAAGGCCTTTCTTCTTTTGTTTTTACGTCAAACACGATAAAGTTTCCGCTTTCATCAAGTTGGCGCTCGCCAGCTTCGTTCTTTTTATAGTCGTAAGTCATTAAAATCTCCAATCCAGGATTATGATAAGCAATCCAGCTTATCCGTGATGACACCAAGCCCGATCCTGGGATTAATGCCATAAAAATAGATTCTATTAAGTAGAATCTTCCGCGTCTGCGGTTTCTGCCATTTTCAAATCAACTATGTTCGAAATTAATTCAATCGTTTCTTCATTGTTACCGAGATCTGACTGTTCATCGTCTATCTGCAATATCTCATCCTCGACACTTCCATTGACTAACTCACCTTTTTTGAAATTTTCAATCGCAGTCTTTTGAGACATTGTTCTCATTTCAACTGACTTATTAATGGCTGTCATTAACTGAGCGTCGAATAGAGTTGGGTCATAATCAGTATTTAATTTATAGACAAAATCCGTATCACCCTGCCCATTCCATTTCATCATTATATTAATTGAAATACTAATCGCTGATGAAACGTTATTTGCTAAAGTTGCCAATACTGAGCTTTCACTTGATTTGTCAATTCTTGCCTTGTCGGCACTTTCAGCGGCATTTTTTCTACTTCTAAGGGCATCGCCACCCATGGATGCCATTTGTGCTTCCAATAATTCAAGCGCCTTGATATCCCATTGAAGTCCGGAACCAGAAAACTCAAGAATGCCGTATTTTGCGTTTGGATTTCTGTCTGTAAGCATCACGTTTGAATTTATAACTTGCTCTTGCTGTCCTTCTTCTTTGTCAGTTAGTCCAGTGCCATAAATAAACGGACGTATCCAATGAATCGCCTCTCTGAAATCAGAATACAAACCGAAGTGTTGAAAGTTTGCATTTACTAACCCCTCAACAATTGGGGCGTCAGGATCAAAATCGTTACTACTCGCCCCGATAAATTGAAACGGAATAAAACCAAGGTTTTCGCCGCCTGGCCATGTTGGAATCATATCTTCTCCATGTTGCATCCATTCGGCCTCGTCTTTTGATGCCGCCGTGTCTACTTTTCTAAATATCCTTTGGCGGTACTTCTTGATTATCTGTCCGTCTTGTTCAATTTTTACAATGTCAAGAACTTTGATCTGCTGCTGTGGCTCATCTGCGAATTCGTCAGTTTCGTCATTGTATGTTTCGTATAGCCTGACGCTGTTTTTTGTGGGATGAAATATTGACTCTGCTGGATAATAAATCAACCTTGCCCTAAGTCCTAAATCATTGGATTGCTCTTGAGTTAAGACCTTACCTTCTGTATTATCAAAATCTACTAGTATTCCGCCGTAACTCGTCTTCAATATCTCGTTAGCTGTATTAGTGGCAAATGTATCAAGGTCATTTCCTTTATTATCGATAGATTTTAATAATTCTTGCTGTTCATCTGGTGAGTCTTTTAGCTCGGGTGCCAGCGTTGCTGGTTTTCTAAATATTGCACCTTGATATGCTTCGATAGTTGTTCCCGTCGCGCCAAACCAGTAAGCCCGATGCAACGCGCCTGAATACCATGATTTATTGTAACCAGCTGGACATGGAAGGTACTTTAAACTATTTTCTGCTGACTTGACAGCCGCTTGGCCTAGCGCTGCAACCCGAATCTTTGTCCAAATCGGGAGTAAATAATCATATCGTTTTGTCGGAGTATCAACGGCCATAGTTTATTTTTTGGGTTAACAGTATTTAGGCTAATTTATACTATATTAGGGTTGATTGCTAATTAAAAACGGGTATTGGGTGATCTTTCATTTGACTTTATATATACCTTATGATAACCGTGTATATATTGCGTAATATTAATTCAGAGGTGACAATGGTAAAAAGTATCACAATAGTATTTGATGAAAAAGACCTTGAAAAAATGGACCTTGAAAGAGGGAAGAAAGGTTTTAGCAGAAATAAGCTGATCAGGTATCTTTTAAGGAAGTGGTTCAAGGACAAATGTGTAATTATAATGGATTAAGCATGAACTCACAACTAATAGCCAAAGATATAGAAAATGATACCGGTTACCCTGTATCACTAACAGAGAAAAGAATACAAGGCATCTTTTCTAGCGAATATGGTATTGTATTATCAATGGATAACTTGGAATTAAGAGTTGTGCGTATTGGCGTATGCAATGTTGGCTTGACATATAAAGTAATGGAGTCAATGAAAAAATCCATCGAAAAATCCAATAACAAAACACTTTACGGTAGTGGTGTGAATGTGAGTATTAACACATGTTATGGCACTAGTGCCTTAAAAACAGGAAGGCTCACCAATTCCACTAAGCCAGTTAAATTACCAAAAAACGACAAGTCAGTATCATTCGACGCGCTAGTAATGGAATGTGATAATCTATTGGATATCGAGACTAAAATCACAACCACATATGAAAAGTGGAAAACTGACAAAATATATACAAAGGTCAAAACCAAAAAGCTTATCAATAAAGCATGGGAACCCACCTCAAAGGAAATAAAAGCAGTAAATGACGAAACGATCGGAATAATAGCGACAATAATATTATGCATTAAATCGTATTTTCACCATGTTAAACAAAAACAGTATTGCGATGACGAGTACGAAATTGTAACCGAATTAGTCAAAAACAAAACTATACATGCGGATATGTCAGATGATGAATTAAAACTATGTTTCCTTAAAGAATCATATGTCACCACAATAGACAATTTGAACCAGAAATTAGAATTAATACAAACAAGAATAAAAGACCAAAGGGATTCTCATCTAAACGATAAAGCACAAGTAAAAGACAACTCAGATCTTTTTAGCAACTCCAATGATGTGATAGACAAAATAGACAAGTCAATAAAGAAACTTGATCTGAGCTACGACAAATTGCAGGATAAAAAGTCGGATATTAACAAAACTCTAAATAAATATATCGGTGAAAACGGGTATATTGACCAAAAAGAAAAGGAAATCAAAAAACTGAAATTGGCACAGGAATTGTCTGATAGGATATCAAAAAACCTACACCAATCTCTGGAAATAACTTACAGTGTTGATGTTTTGGTAGACACGATTATTCCAGGCATTAAACAATTGTTGTCTTTTAGAATCCCGGAATTGATAGACTCAATTGATTTTGAACACGATAAGGAAAGCATTTTCTTAAATGAAAAGTCGTCAATGATCGCAGACTGATAACCAAACCAACCGTGTCTATTAATATTTAGACGCGGTTAATCCAGTAGTAAAAATGTTATTTGATCTTTTTATTATCGGAAGTATCCCTTTTATGATATTTTCTTCATTGTTTTTCATCGCACTGTGTTTCGAAGCTCACGGTAATAATTTTGGTTTGTCGATGGGCACCGCTGTAGTTTTTATTTTACAGACAGTGTGATATGCAGTTGAAAACATTTTCTAATTTGAGGTTTTGACCATGGGAAACAAAATACTTCAAGACGATCTCAGCCCATATGGAACCCCATTAGTAAAGTCATTCAATAAGGGTGCGTTTTGCTGGCGGGTAACGGGTTTATATTCTGATTATAAGAACAGCGCCTATCCTTATTATTTTACAATAGACGTAGTAGATTTTGGGCAAAAAGAATGGAAGGAAATTAAATTTGTATTCGAAAGCAAGGACGCCAACGAAAAACGTAAAGTCTTGCTGGACATGATAAATAAGCTTGTGCTGGACATGAATAATATTTTAAAAACCGATCTCGGTAAAGAATATATAGATAGCGTTTATTTGTCGTTTAAAAATATATTTGATGAATTTCTTCAAAATTATAAAGAATTATGCTTAAAGGACAAGGGAAGAACAGGGATAAAAACCATTTGCAAGGTACCCGGAAAAAAAGATAGAATATTTTGAAATTTAATAAACCAAAGGGAAACATGCCAAAACAATACGATAAAGAACGAAAATACATAGTTGCTGTTAATGCAACAAGAATGAAAGATTCAGGAACTCCACTCGATGTAATTTCAAAAATGCTCGACATCCCACAGAAGACAATTGAGAAGTGGATACTACATTTGAAAGTTGGGAAAATTAAAAAACCAGCTGAGAAACCGGTGGAACAAAAACCGCTTGATCTGTCCGGAGTTGAAAAGTATCTGAAAAAGCTTGAAAAGAAAATTAATAGTCTGGACTCATTGCCTTCTGCTACCTTGGAACATACAACTGATGACTTTCCTGAATTAAAAAATATCATGTCTGAATTGACCATGGCATTAAAGCAAACAAATATCCGGTTTGATCATTTCTACAAGGTCGTTGCTGAGGAAAAAGAAGTTAAAGAATTGGCTGAGAAGGTTTTGAAGAAAGTTAAAAAAACATAAAAAGGGGGTTATGGTTGTAAGTGATTTAGAATATGATTTAATGAACTATTGTCTTAAGCAAAAAGGCAAGTGGTGGGCTAATCATTTCTTTTATAATAAAGAGGTTGCGGGGATTTATAACGATCTGCGCCATCTCAATTGTGGTATCGTGATATCAATAATAAATGATGGTTCTCCGGATTATCAGAAACATATTGATTTTTACAATGATGTCATTAAGTTTCAGTGGGTGGGAAAAGATATCATATTCCTGCAGTATACAGGTAATAATAAAGAGTGCAAGGAATTTATAGGCGATAATTATGATTTCACACTAAATTACCCTAATATAAATACCTCCGCAGGGAATATGCGCGTCAATAATCTTGATTTTATTGTGAAAGGAATTAAAGGCGGATTCTACCTTTACAAACCTGATGTATTTGAAAAGATTCTTGTATACACCAAAAAATAAACTATCCCGGCTGTAATTAAGAAACATCCATATTTTTAGTTACAGCTTCCATAACATTAACCCATCCAGATACTTCATTTTAAACTTAGTTTTCAATAAATCCCAAAAGGTCTATTGCCGTCTTTTAGGAGATAATGGAAATGTAATTTATTCTCTTTGGTTAACCCAAAGTAAAGTCGCCCAATTATAAGCTGAAATTTCATTTGCCCCATTATACCTACTCTTTAATTATCGGTTCCGGGTCATTTTCAAATCTTACTGCCTTGATTGTATCCTTCCCCTCGATTAACGCTTTTACTACCCGGTGGCATCCATCGAAAATACATCCTTCGTCGTCGAGAATTATTGGGTACTGTAGATCGCTTTCTAAAACTACTTTCATGTGGGAGGCGAATTTTCTGATTGACATCCCGCCGATGTTTTTAGCGATACATAAATGATCGATCGGGATATCCATCACTTCCAGATCTTTAGTTTCGTGGATTAGTTCAGCAATTGACCAGGTTGCTCCTGATTCGGTTGAAATTCTCTGATTTTTGAGTCCGTCCCATGGTTTTTTGATTTCGATCATTTTAACCTATTATTGGGTTGAATGCTGTTTTGCTGATTTAAGTGTTTTGCTCAGTTTATTGTTATTATTGAGTTTTTAAATATCCCTTTTCTTAATTGATTCAACTGAATTGTACAGCCACCATGAAATAATAAGCGACACAAAAATAAGCCAGCATTCTTTGTTATTAAAATAAATTGTCCACCCGGTTGAAAATAACAAAAGTATTAGCCCGGTGAGTGACATTAGAAGTCTTTTAGTGAGCCTTTTCTTTTGTAACTTGTATTCTGGGTTTTCCAATGTCACCCAATCCCCTCTCTGGTTCTTGTATTTCATCTTATCTCCTTTTCAGTGGGTAGCCCCATAAATAAACATTGCAACAAGTAAAAGCACGATTACTAAGTCAAAAATGAATTTTAATTTTGTCGGCGGTGTGCCTTCGTCTACATATTTGCTTTCTTTTACCTCGCTCATCTTATTTCTTCGATAATTAAATGATGTATTATTCTAGCACGCACAGCAAACGGAAGATCTAATATTTTTTCTGAAAACTCCCTTTTATCTTCCTGACTTTTCTTGAAATATTCATCGTATTCTTTTACGGTTACGAATGAATTCTTTTCCCTTTTGATATCATCCCATATTTTTTTATATTGATCTGTCATGCGTTTCCTTTTTAAAAAGCTGCTATTTTAACTTGCCCAGATGATCTACCTCCGACTGGGAATTCATCGTGTATAAAATACCCTAGTGCAGTTGTGACATGTTGCGAATATGTTTCCTCTTCAAGATAGTTTGCACCTTTTTTCAATTTTACCGTTTCCCATCCCTTGATAGAAGTTTTGCACCTTGGGTGGATATAGTACCGTATTTCGTCATTAGCATTCTTCATTAGAGCATTTACAGCGTTGTGTCGGTCCCTGATTGGCGGATTTGCTGGTGGTACCCTTTGTCTAGTGAACCCTGCCATTGTTAATATACCATAATCTGTCGTGTTTGACCTTGTGTCCCTATTGTTTCCTGATGAATCGCCGTATATTATTGTGTTTGATTTGGGTGTTGTTTTTATCCAATCTCTGTTTTCATATTCTAAAATCGCCTTGTTTGTGTCTGTTGACTCAAGTATCAGTTCATCGAACTGAGTCAAGATCGGCTTCCCCCCGTGTTTTTTAATCTGACAAAGTGCGCTACTCATCGGCTTTCCGACGCCGATATTAAAATCGTGTGTCCATCTGATTGGCAAATTAGGGTCATATTCAGCAATATCAGCGTCTACGTTATCCCGTGAAAATGCATAATAAATTTGTAGGCCATCAAGGAATACCCATTTTGCCAATGCCATCCTGTCGAATTGCTGCTTCGTATATGAAGCCTTTAACCTTTCTATGTACCCATCTGGGAGGTTCTTTTCATTAGCGTATGTCGAGGCATAGATGACGTCCATTAATTTAGGGTCGAATTTATCGACAAACATTTCATGCATCCAAGTGCTCGGATCGTCCAAAGTTGTTGTTAATAATAATTGGTTCTTAGTTCTCGGTACATCTACCAGCATTTCAGGCGGCAAATCTGAGTCCCTTAATTCTCTCAGCCTGGCGTCAACAATGTCAATTGCCTCTTTCTTGGTCTGAAAAACTTCGTCTAACCACGCCCATGATAATTCTATTCCGGATAGCATCAAGTAAGAATCTAACGACCTGCATAATATTTCTACCCAGGACCCTGATATCCTCACGAATAATGAGAATGGCTTATGCGCCCTTGGTAATTCCCTAGGATGATAGTTTATTCCCCATAGATCCCATAATTTAAATACGTTTCTTAAAGTCGAATCAATTAATTGTGCATAGCTATTGGCCCCGATAAGCCCAATTGCTTTTTTATGCTGCTGCAGTAGTTTTGGCATCACCCATCCCGAACCTGTGTGAGTTTTTCCTGAACCAACTCCGCAACCCAGAAAGATATAAGGCTTTATGCTTTGAAGTGCTTTTTCTTGATGCGAATGGTAACCGGTTAACTCAAGATTCATCCTTTACCTTTTCATTGAAAACGAATGTAATTGAAGACACCCCGTCGGTTTTGCCTTCATCGGCACCCGCTTCTTTAATCTTCTTAGCCTTCTTGACCTCGGCTTCAGTATCAATTCCAAAATACTTTTTAAGACTTTCCAGTGCTTGCCCTTTATTGTGAAACTTCAATTCAATACCGTTTATCCCTTCCTTAATCCCTGATATAGCGGCTCTCATTTTCCTGGTTACCTTGTGCCCTGGTTTCAGGTACGCTTTTGAAACGATCTGTTTTTCAGATACCTGTGTTATTGGATTTATGATGTCAATTTCCACTTCATGCCAGTCCATATAATCATCTGAATTTGCAAAAGCGATTATTCCCAATTCGTTTATTACATCCAGGGCGTCAAAATCTACTTTTTTACTGATTATTTTAAGTCTTCTATTGTACTCGCGTTTTATGTGGGGTTTTTTAAGACATTTGGCCGCGCAGCTTGAGGCGTTGCTGTCACTGTATCCTGAGTCGACCCACGACTTACTTAAATCACCAGATGAGACATAAAGGTCCAAAAACTTGCTATTTTTGGCCGTTATTGTCTTTTTTTTGACGTTTCCGGTTGGTTTTTTGTTCTTTTTAGCCACTTAATATTTTTGGTGTGTGTTATCCCTTTTATTGGTGCTGGTTTAGCGTGGTGCTTAATATCCTCTTTTTTTGGTGTTTTTGCAAGTTTAATTAGTGTATGGTGTTTTTTTTGGGGCTATTCCCATATTACGCGCATGGGCATTAATACCGTTTTATAATCCTGCCAAACATCCGAAGTAATAAAAACTGGTGATACGTCATCGGTAAAATGAAAGTTTATATTTTCACACTCAGCACCATCAAAAACATTAACAGAATCAAGTAAAAACTTTATGTTTAACCCGACTCTGAACGGGTCAAAATCATATTCACATTCAATAACATCAGATCCTTTGCCATAATCATAATCATCTGTTTCAAGTTTCAAAGTACCATTTTCAAAAAACATTTTAACGACAACATTCTTTTCATTTCCGATAACGGTTGCCATGACCTTTATTACATCAATCAAATCATCTTTCGGTAGTGAAACTTTTCTACACTCTGGTTTTATCTCAGCTATCTTTGAAACGTCAGGAAATTTTGATTCAACTAATCTTGTTTTAAATTTAACGCTTTCTGTTTCAATGTAAAAGCTGTTTTTGTTGTACTTGATAGTGATATCAGAGTCGGTTGTTGATATAATTTTCTTGACAAGGTTCAACTCTTTTTTGGGAATGATAATATCACATCCTGCCAGAAAATTTCCACTGTAAATCGATTTTGTCATTCTAAATGAATTAAACCCTGTAAAAATTACTGAGCTTTCATCTGTTTTGACGTTCAGGCCAGTTAACGATGACATTGATTCATTGTCAGAAATTGAAGAAAATGTTTTAACAATCGTATTAAATAAATCGACAGGATTTAATTTTATACTGTCTTTTATATCTTCAAATTCAATGACTGGAAAAGAATTACTATCGACGGTTGACAGTCTTATTTTGGCATCACCACTTGACATATTTACCGACTTTCCTTTTTTTGAAAATTCAATTTCTTTATTCCGTAGGCTTTTTGATATATTTAATACTTTTGACAGATCAACGCAAAATGATTCATCTTTTTTTGATTCGCAATCCGTCAAACATTCAAGCATAGAATTATCATTAACGGCTTTTAGTTTTACTTTACCGTTTACGAATTCGAATAGAACATTTTTAAAAATCGTATTGCCAGACTTTTTTGATGTCACTTCGTTTGCAACATCCAAATATTTTACAAGTTCTTTTTTAGTTATTTTCATGCAAAATCCTCAAATTGAAGTTGGGCATATTTTTCACCTTGTTCAGTTGTTTTAATCCTGTCGACTGGTATTTCCAACTTTACAATGTTGTCTTTTTCTACTTCATTTTTATCAACCAACCCATGTATCTTGAATGGCATTATAACCGAACAACATTTTATTTTATTTATAATACCGCTCACTTTAAATGGCCCGTCATTAGAATATTCAATTCTGATATCAACCAATGATTTTACCATTAAGTCAAAATACTTCTTATCAACTCCTTTATTATTCCATGGCAATAAATATGATAAACCGGTTGGAGCTTCGATTATATCAAATAATCCGTTATTAAAATCGATTAAACTGAAATCGAAACTATTCCCAGTAGATTCAATTAAAGCTTGACCAACATTAGGCATGATAGCAACATCGTTTCCTGCTTCACCTTTTTGAATATCATACCACCCTACATCCATGTTCAAGTTATCAAACAACACATGGGCAGCTTTTGTGTTTGCTGCAATTATTTTATCGTTTTTGACTTGAACATATTTGCAAAATGAATACGATTCTTTTTGATCACATGCCATCGAAACCCATTCAAAAGGATTTGTTATTTTCTTGGGCTTTGGTGGCATAAAGTAAGAATACAAGACAGCCCAGTCATGGGGTTTTAATTCTTCACCGTTTATTGATCTTTTTATGATATCAAACGATTCTACTTTTCCAGCTCGTTTTTCCATGTGAGAAGCTAAATATGGTATATTATTCATTATTCCCCCTTGAATAGTTCTTCTGATTCCATCGATTCAAAACTGTGCCCGTGATAAGCATGTTCTAAGTTACGAACAGACTGTTTATAATAACTTTCTTTTAATTCAGCCCCTATTCCTTTTCTTCCAAGTAAAACTGGAATATAAATTTCACTGCCTACTCCGGCAAACGGGGTCCATACCGTTTCACCTGGATTTGTTCTTAACTGGACAATTCTTTCTATCACATCAAGCTGTAAAGGATGAACATGTTTTTCATCGTCAATGTCACGGCTTTGCTTATATGGTAGCACCCTGCTTATCCTGATATCATCCCACATGCAATCAGCGTATTGTCGCCAAATCCAATGGCTGAATAAGTTTTCTGTTTGTTTTCCAGTGTACCCGCGATATTTCAAAAGATCTGGCGGTATTTCTCTTTCACCTGCGTAACTCATCATTCCAACGGGATGTTCAACCGGAACTTGGTTTGTTCCGTCTTTTCTGAAATTCAAAAGATAATCAGCCGACGCAACACCACAATCCATTGAATCAGAAACCAATGATGCATGAGCCAAGTTCTTTTGCATTGTCCTTAACCTTACGGCTAACGGTTCTTTCCAAATCGCATGACGTCCGCAATACTTAAATCCGTTTCTTTCATGCATTCTGATTATGTCACCTGGAAAATCAATATAACTGTCTGTCCCTGAGTTGCTTCGTGGAACATCCATGCAGTGAACGCAAGTCATCCGGCCTTTAACTGTTATCCTCGATATTTCTTTAACAACATATTCATAATGTTCTAAAAACGATTCATAGTTATCACTGTTTGATAAATCTCTTTCACTGCTACTGTATTTGTACATGCCCCCGAACGGGGGAGAATACACTGATAAGTGAATAGATTCATTTTTCATATCTCCCATGACTTCGATACAATCGCCATGGTACAGTGCATATTTATCATTTACTACTTGGTTTTTTATAGCCATATTACATCCAGGTTGGTAGTTCAATTTTATTTTCAAAAGTGGTCAGTTTCTTTGATTTTGATGATGCTAAAACTTTTCCGGTTAATGATTTAAACATATTAATTGCATCCTGTTCTTTTCTCCGAAGATTATTTAAAACTCCTTTTTCACCTTCTGAGGTTACAACATCCACATGAACCGGTTTTTCTTGGCCAAACCTCCAACATCTCCTTACAGCTTGATAGTACTGTTCGAATGAATGAGAGGGGAAGAAAGTCATATGATTGCAATGTTGAAAATTTAAACCCCATGCTCCTATTTTTGGTTTAGTTATTAAAACCTTGGCTTCCCCATTAATGAATTTTAAAAACTTTTCTTCTTTTTTAGTATCTGAGTCTTTGCCACTTATTTGGACACAATTATCAATTGTTTTTTCCAATAAGTCGCCTTCGTCATTCATATGGCACCAAGCAATTGAAGAGTCTGTTCTTTTGTTTATGATGTCTGCCACTTTTTCACACCTATCATTGATTGTTATTCTTCTTTCTTTTCTTTGTTCCTGTAATCCAATGGCAGGCAATGCGAATAAATGATCTTCCTGTTTTACTTTGTGATCGACAACATATTCTAAGGTTGTCAACTCCGGAAGGATAAAACCGTTGTCATCAAATCCAATATCACTTGGTTTTCTGACAGCAATAGCCCATCCCGATACCCAATCCCAAAAAGGTTCCTCAGCATGACCTTTCAATTTCCACTTAATAACCTCACCTTGCATTCTACCTCGAGCTGAGTTGTTAAGTGTATTTTTAAAATATTTGTTAAGCATGTCGATATATCCCATGTACCCAAGGCATTCAGAGCTAGTTCCAAGTTCGGTAAAATCATTTGGAGCCGGTGTTGCGCTTGCCAATAGCCTATACTTCATTTTACGCATAAATTCCGTAATCTCTTTTTTACGAGATCCGTCAAAATTCTTTAAAATACTGGATTCATCACACACAACACCAACATAGTCATCCGAGTTAAACATATGAAGCTTTTCATAGTTTGTTACTGTGATATTCCCGTTTGGTTTCCCGTCCATTGATCTAGTTGCATCAATTCCAAACTTTTCGCTTTCAGTTTCAAACTGGTGGGTAACAGCCATTACAGTGAGAATTAAAGTTTTACCGTTCGTTTTTCTGGCTACATTTTCAGCCCAAACTAATTCCATCAAAGTTTTGCCAAGACCACAATCCGCTAAAATCGCAGACCGGCCTTTTCTGATTGCCCATTCTGTCAAATAGGCTTGAAACTCAAATAAACAATCAGGCATAAAAACAGGATTAAACCCTATGTTTTCGCCTATGCTCATTTTTGACATTAAAAAATCGCTATAATCCATTACATTAATTGTTTAGGTGTTTTTAAATTATCAATATTATTTAAAAGTCGAAAACACATTGCAGCCGTTTGAATCACCTCAGATTTTAAATCGTCAATACTTCCATTATCATACGTTAAATCCAATGCTGCCTGAATTGATTCTCCCGATTCTTCATTTATTAAAGCGGTTGCATGGATGACGTCAGAATAATAATTAGGCCATTTTTTAGTTGCACTAACCAATTCCTTTTCGATAAGATTAAATATTTCTTTATTTTGCATTTTATGTTATTTTAAGGTTAACTGCTATCAATCTGTGTTTAAATTATCTGACCGGTCAGATAATTGTCAACCTTTTTATTTTCTATTTTATTAACATAGTCTTTTATTTTTAGCTCATTTACAGGATCAATCAAAAACTCAATTCTTTTTTTACCTGCTTTTTTATCGCGCTTCCGCTGGTCTCTTTTGTACTCAGCATTTGTCTTCATCTATCCCCATTATATAGTTTAATCATTTAAAATCCTTGTTAGTGGCTATCTATAGCGGTTATTTTATATATCAAACGGTGTGTTGAGTGCGACCTTAAACGGCGTATTATTATTTTTTACTATTGTTTCATTTTCCCAGTCGGATATCCTGTCATTAATCGAATCAACGATAGACTCGACCGCTTTCATTATATCCGCATCTTTTCCGGGCCATTTTTGATATTTAAGGTCGCCAAGTAAATACTTTTTTGTCATCTTTTCATAAACTTGGTCGTAAGTTAATTTTTTCATAATTTCCTTAAGTGATCACTAAAGTGTTTTAGTGGTTATTATTTAAAATCCTGAGACTTTCAATTTTAATTCTTGATATTTTTCTTCGAAGTTTTCGCATTTGTCGCGCTTTTCTAAATTTTCCTTTGCTGGTAATAATTGCAAATTTTCTAACGACCAACATAATTTAAACGCTTCGTCGTCTGTGCTTTTGTAATTGAATTTGGATATTGGTAAAATGTGGTCGATGTGGAGTTCCGCGTTTAAAAAATGCCGCCAGGTGTATTTTGCCTCTGATATCCTGTTTAATTCTGTCAGGCTTTTTCTTAATCTTTTTATTAAATGTTGTTTTGGATACCCTAAAATGCCGAAAGTTTTGCACGTCTTTTTTATACCGTCTTTTTTAAGTATATTTCTCAACCTGTTAGCCATTTTACTAGACACATTGAACTTTACGTCTGTTTTTCTCATTTTATTTTTGTATATTGTTTGTTTTTTCTGTAAATCTTCCTTATTTTTTAAATAATATTTCTTGTTCCTTTCTGCTTGTTCCTTTTTGCACTTTTCATAGTGTTTGGTGTTTGAGAATATATCCAAGTCTAAGTCAATATCGTTTGTTTCCATAATATTTTCCAAATAAAATTACCCGCAAAAACCTTTGCGGTATATTATTTATTAACTCTTATTTCCTATTACTTCTTATATATAGTAGGTTAATTCTTATATTGTATGTCAATTCGGCACTCTGCCCGGAATGTCATTTTGACACATAGCAGAATGTCAATTATGCACTCTGCTTATCAATTAACCTAAATGCGGTCGTGTGTTTCTCACTCATTTTTTTAGTATTTTTATCAATCCAATGCATCGCCCAAGTTTGGAGATAACCCTTTTCAACTAACTCTTTTCTGCATTTAATATTCATTTTGATTGTCATACCGGAATCGGACGAAAGATCTTTTTGTGTTCTGTAGAAAAAGTCGCATTTTGAACCAGTATATCTATGTTCTAACTCGTGCAAAACACAGTACAGCCATTTAGCTTTCCAGCTTAGGTTACAATCTTTATGAAAGATAAAACGGTTTAATTGGTCGTATGGAACTTCTTTTTGTTTTGACATGGTACCTACTCTATTAGGTGTATTGGCGGGGTGATGATAGAGCACCACCCCTTAATCCTTTGCGGGGAAAACCAATCTGGGAGGGAAATCGCAACAAATCCCTTAGTTAGATACCTAAATAATAGTAGGCTTTTATTGTAATGTCAACTAATCACTCCAAACGTTTCTTTAAAACTTCCTTCTCTTCAAAAAATTGTATGGACTTCTGCAACACCATTGGAATTTTACTCGGGTTTTCACCTTCATATCTTCTTAAAGTGTTGTATTTTACCCCGAATACTTTACCCATTTTCTCTTGCGATATCCTTTCGGGTGTTATTCTTCCATATAAGACTTTCTCTTCAGGGAAGTGCTTTTCCCTGAATTTTGTGAGATCTTCGGCTTTCATTTAATTCCCATTAAAGTTATTCAGCGGATTCTAAATCATTAACTACATCTACAAGCGTTTCGTACTTGATTCTAATCTCTGTCATTTCGATTGATAAATTCTTCCATGAAAGATTCATTCTCATCTTTTTATGCATCTTTTCGTTTAGTTGGTACCCTCTTAATTCGAGGTCTGATAATTCAGTTTTGTATTTTCCGATTAACTTTTCAATCATCTCAATCTCCCTATTAAATATTTACCCACCGCTTTGATGTTATCGCCGCGGTGGGA
>JQIA01000797.1_pt1 | contig 16704 bp, 18 predicted proteins | sample 811431 | NCBI WGS metagenome assembly JQIA01 (sample SAMN02998118, study PRJNA258478) | marine sediment metagenome | biome: marine; feature: seafloor; material: sediment; isolation source: oil-polluted sediment collected from 3 locations (0.5 km, 0.7 km and 0.9 km)... | place: USA: Gulf of Mexico ...
ATTTATCTGCGTTTACCCAAAGTTTCCAGTTACCTGAAATGATATACTCCAAAATCCAAATGCGATAGCCCTGACTTATTAACAATTTGGAGTAATATCAAATGTGCCTCATTTTTTTAAGCCCTAAAAAATTCATTTCAACATCTGCTTTTGACAGTTCAGTCTTTTTTATCTGCCATATAAGACTCCATTCGATAATATAAGCCCGATTCGTTAATTAACAGTGAAAAGGAAAACAAAATGGAAAAAAGTATCGTAATTATCACTGCAATTCTATTCTTTCATATATCAGCTTTTGCACAGAATTCGGCTGAAAAAAAAGAAATCAGTGCAATCGTTTCAGAAAAAACCGTTCATACGAAAACTGAAAATAACCGAAATGACGCCCGGCAAAAAGAGGCGGTTTATACAAATCACAGTAATGATGCTGTAGCAACTGCAACAACTATTTATAAAGAGTTGTTACCTGTTTTTATCATGGCAGTTAAAAAAACGTATTAGCATAAAGCGATCGGCATCCTTATAATTAATGGTTTAAAACGCATTTACCATTGCCCTTTGTTCTCAGCCACAGAGCTATCCCGTATAATTCATTAATTATATTGATTTTATACTGCAATTATTATATCCTTAAAGCATTAATCCATTGAAATTTTATCATTTAAAACTGAGTCGGCCTGAACCCGAAATCAACTATTCCTGATCGGTTATATTCCTCTTATTTATCACATTCAAGTTCACAAACTATTGAAAACAGTAAGACTTCATTTTTAAGTATAAATTCCGCCAACGTTTAACATTATGGAGGTGCCTGTTGAATAAAACAAAAAAGAAACCATTGAACCCCCTCCCGAAAGACGCAATTGAACCGGATGAATTAAGCCTGAAAGCTGCAGCAGGTACTGATGGTTCAGGAAACATTGACAAAGTAAGGGAGATTCTTTTTGGGGTTCAAATCAGAGCTTTTGAAAAAAGGTTTCAAAAAGTTGAAGATCGTATGGCCAGGGAATTAAAAGAGATACGGGATGAAATGAAAAATAGCCTGAACTCGGTTGAGAGCTATATGAAGCAGGAGGTAAACGCGCTAAGTGAATCACTTGAAGGGGCAAAGGAAGCGCGAACTGAAATTGTAACAAAAATTAATAAAGAATTAACAGAATCATCACAGACTCTGGAGGGTAAACTCTCGAAAGTGGATGACCACCTGACTAAAAGTTCCCGGGAAATTCGCCAGCAGATACTGGACCATGCAAAAACACTCTCTGATGAAATTCGCAGACGTTATGAAGATAACACTGCGGCTCTCGAACAAACCGCTGAAGAACTGAATGTAAACAAGGTTGATAATGCAACTATCGCAGAGATGTTAAATGATATGGCCATGCGTTTAACCAATGATCCCGCAATGAAACTAAACCTGAAAGATTTGCAAAATGAGTGATCCGCAGACACCTCCTGCGGACTTTGATGGTGCCAAAGAGAATTTTTCCATCCCTGACGGACAAGCCATTTCTGAACTCAGACATATTCTGATCGGTCCTTTAGAAAAACGTGTCTCGCTTCTTCAGGATAAAATGGAGAGTGATGAACTTCAGCCGGAGGATGTCAGCAGGGTTTTACCTGAAGCAATAAAACACCGTGAAATGCTTGATGATAAAGTTGGAAAGGCCCTTGAAGCATCCATTGCATCTGCAATCAGAGCGTCAATAAATAAAGACAGGAAAATTCTGGCGGATGCTCTTTTTCCTGTTCTGGGCCCTGCGATACGCAAAGCGATTGCCTCAGTCATACTCGGCATGCTCCAGTCATTTAACCAGATACTTGAACACAGCTTATCCATCGAAGGGCTTAAGTGGCGACTTGAAGCACTTCGGACAAAAAAATCCTTTGCGGAAATCGTTCTGCTGAAAACGCTTCTGTTTCAGGTAGAACAGATATTTCTCATTCACCAAAAAACAGGCATTGTGCTTCAACATGTTATCGCAAAAGAAGTGTCGGCACAGGATCCGGATCTTATATCCGGTATGTTAACAGCAATTCAGGATTTTGTTTCTGACTCTTTCAGCAGTGAGAATGATGAAACACTGGATACCCTGCGCATGGGAATGGATCGAAGTGTCTGGATCGAAAGGGGTGGTCATGCATTGCTGGCTGTTGTCATCCGTGGCACGCCGCCGTTGAATCTTCGGGCAGACTTCAGAGATGTTCTTGACGATATAGAGAGCCGGGAATCAGAAATATTAAACCTTTTTGAGGGTGATACTGAACCCTTTGAGATTGTTCGGAACAGACTCGAATCCTGCCTCCGGTATCAACCCAGAGCAAATGAAAAAAAAGTATCTCCCTGGTTATGGGTCTGCTGTCTCAGTCTTGTTTTGCTCATAACCTTAGGCTCATTTGTTTATATTCGTGAGCATTTGAAATGGAATACTTATCTTGAAACATTAAAATCAGAACCTGGCATTGTGGTAACAAATACAGAACGCAGCTCCGGGAAATATCATATTTTTGGACTCCGTGATGCAGCATCAACAAACCCGGCAAAGCTTTTAAAGAACAGCGGAATACTCCCAGAAGACGTTGTTTATCATTGGGCGCCCTATTCGTCTCTTTATCCCGGGTTTTTATTTCAACGGATAAAAAAAATTCTTAAACCGCCTGAGACAACTATTCTGACATTAGAAAAAAACATACTGTATGCACATGGTTCCGCAACTCACATCTGGATTACTGAAGCCAGAAAACTGGTTGTTCTTATCCCCGGAATTATCGAATACAGGGATGATCCACTCATTAATCTGGATCTTGAAGAATTGAAGACCCTCTCTGTAAAGATTGAAACTCAAAGAATATATTTCGATTTTAAAGAGAGCGTTCTTACTATTGACAGCAGAAGCAGACTGGACATGCTAAACGTATCTATTGAACGATTCAATATGCTTACGACCGCTTTAAAGCGCAAAAAAAGAATTGAAATTATCGGGCATACAGACAGCATCGGCACTGCTGAAACAAACTTAATTATCAGCCGGCATCGTGCTGAAAGAGTCCTTGGTTATTTTGTATTAAAAGGCCATAAGGTAGGATTATTTATCACAAGGGGCGCCAGTTCCAGCGCACCCATGAGAGAAGAGATAAGTGAAACAGACCGGGCATTGAACCGTTGTGTGTCATTCAGAATTATTCATGATCAGTAAGCACTTAAAAGGCAGGTGGGTATGATAAAGAAAAAAATCTGTATGATAGGCGCCTTTGCAGTCGGAAAGACAAGTCTTGTGGAACGTTTTGTCAGCAGCATTTTTTCAGACAGGTATATGACAACTGTTGGTGTGAAGATCGATAAAAAAACTGTTTCAACGGGCAATCAGTCCATTGATCTTATTCTCTGGGATATTCATGGTGAGGATGAATTTCAAAAAGTACGAACGTCATACCTAAGGGGAGCCTCCGGTTATTTTCTTGTGGTGGACGGAACCCGAAGATCAACATTGGATACGGCTATGACTTTATACAAAAGAGCATCTGAAGCCATAGGCAATGTTCCGTTTATCTGCCTTATTAATAAAGCTGATCTGTCAAATGAATGGGAATTTGATCCGATCTCCCTGAATGAATTTACAGATATGGAGTGGACAATAATGAACACCAGTGCCAAAGATGGCCGGGGGGTTGAAGAGGCTTTCATATCCCTGACACGAAAAATGATGGAGGGCTAAATTATCACACTTCCCGCCCCCGTATCAGACTATATTATCAGTCGTATTACGCAAAAAGAATCACCGGCCTGGTTCGAGGTCAGAGACGATGGGACCCTTATTGACTGGGGCGGTGAGATTGCAGCTTACGGCATAAATACGCTTCAAAAGGATCAGCCCGTTAGCGAACAGATCCTTTACCTTACAGGATTATTCCCGGTTGAGAAAAAGCCTCTCTTTCTGCCCTGCGTCAAAACGGAGTCAGAATTATCGGCTGACATTCATATCGTTCCGAATGGCAGCTCTTTCTGGGTCATCCTTATAAATGCAACCCACCGTGCCCGTCAGCAACAGTTGCTCCAGCAAAAGGGAAACTCCTTAATACTTTTAAAGCAAAAACTGTCAAAATTACGGGATGATACTTTTATAGAAGCCTTTGTTGGCGAATTACAACATGAAATACCACCCGCAAATGAACTATTGGAAGTAATGGGGGTTGTTATGCTGGCGTTATCAGAAGAAGCCTTGTTCAGGCTTGTGGGGACTTCCCCGCTCTGGTTCAGGCAGTTTTATCCGGATATCATGGCGGGGGATGAAGTCTTGAGACTCTCTGATAATATCTCATTTGTGGAAAATTTTCTTATCGATGCCAATGATTTCTGGGCGAACAACACCACTGGCAGGTTAAAGTCCGGCATATTCATAGAAACAGATCTTTCTGGCAACGAATATGCTGTTGAGGCTTCAGCCGTTGTTCTGGGTGGGGAAAAAATTATTCTCTTCGAACTGGCCGGAACATCCTATGACGAGAGAAAAAACCTTCTCCAAAGAGCAAGAGAAAACACGCTTATCAGGGATTATCTGGAAGACGAAATACGAAAACGAACAGCAGATATCAGACGGCGTGAAGAGGAAATCGCTCTGCGTCTTGTCTCAGCCGTCGAATCCCGGGACAAGGACACCGGTGAGCATATCAGACGTATTGGATTGTATTCCGCAGCCCTTGCAAAAGCCGTTGGCTGGTCGCAGTCACAGATTGATGATATATTCGTTGCAGCAACCATGCATGATATTGGTAAAATAGGCATACCTGATTATATTCTCCAAAAATCAGGAAAACTTACGCCTCAGGAATATGAAATAATGAAAAACCACACGGAAATCGGCGCAACTATTCTTGAAGGCTCTGATGTTCCACTTCTTAAAATGGCAAAAGATATAGCTATGTTCCATCATGAGAAGTGGGACGGTTCAGGCTATCCTAACGGCCTTAGGGGAGAATCGATTCCTCTGTGTGCACGAATTGTAAGTATCGCAGATGTTTTCGATGCACTCGTTTCTCAGCGTGTCTATAAATCCGCAGGGTCCGAAAGTAACGCAGTTGATGCAATGACAACAGAAATGAGAGCCTTTTTTGATCCGGAAATTTTTGAGTGTTTTATTGAACTGCTGCCGACGTTTCAGCGCATCCGTGAAGATGTTTCAGGTAGTTAATACTACTCATCACACCGGATCAACCGCACTGCATCCAGCCTTAACCGTGCAGCCGAAATAAAACCATTCAGCTGATCCATCTTCTGCTTTGCAGACCGGATTTCCTCATCCCGTATACTATGATTGATTTTTTTCAACATAATCAATCGGTCGTGTTCCCGTCCGGTTATGTCTGAGACTCTTTTTAATCCATTCGATATATAGGTTTCTGAAACATGACAGGCATATTTCAAACCTGCTTCAGCAATCCCCGGCAATAATTTCTGCCGGATTTGGGGATTTTCTTTTAACCAATTCGGGCTGAGATTCTCAAGTGCTGTTTCAAACAGGGACACCGGGTATTTTTCGGTTACATCTTCACCGGCATGATTCACAACAATTCGAATCGGGACCGACGGTAAAAATCGTCCGATGTTCAACTTTCCCGGGGCGATACATTCAAGTACATATATGCTTTCAAGAAGAAGTCCAAATGCTCCGGTGTTTTTTAATACTGCAATGGAACTGTTACCCTGTACCGTGCCAAGAAACAGATCAATACTGCCCCGAACCATAGGGTGATCCTGAGTCAGAAATTCGATATCCTCCCGAGTAACCGCTGTATTTCTATCAAAGGTTGCAACCATACCATTCTTTTTCAGGGTCGGAACCGAAAATTGTTTTTCAAGGCCATCGTTAAAAAATAATTTAAATGTTCGCCTGTCTATATCATCCTGAGTTATTTTATAGTGGTCAAACATCTGTGCCATAAAATCTGCCAGCTTATCACTTTTATCCAGTGCCTTAATCTGCTGAATTAACGTTGCTGCATGGTGAGGTTTAAACGAATTTAATTCAAGCAGTCGGTCTCTCCCTTTTACAACCTGATCCAGCAATGTCTTTTTGCTTTTCTCTGTTTCATGAATGAATGTCCCGAGCCTGTCTTTATCAACGCAGGTTGTTTTCACAGCATCATCAATAAACCCTTTGAGCTTATCTTTATATTCTTTATAGATCTGATGCACACCACTTATATTTTCCTCAAACCCGTTCAGGCCTGAATCATACCATTTTGCAAGTATCTCCTGCGCGCTTCCCGCAACATAGGGGACATGGATATAAATTGTCTTTTTCTGGCCTATCCTGTCCAGCCGTCCGATTCGCTGTTCAAGAAGTTCCGGGTTTACAGGAAGATCAAACATAACAAGGTGATTCGCAAACTGAAAGTTACGGCCTTCACTCCCTATCTCAGAACATATAAGGACCTGAGCCCCGTCTTTTTTAGAGAACCATGCAGCGCTTCTGTCCCGCTGGAGAAGGTTCATCTGTTCATGAAACCGAGCAATTTTTAAATTTACCCGTAATTTGATCGCAGCTTCAACAGCAACAGCTTTTTCAACAGTTCGGCAAATCAAAAGAACTTTTGAGTCCCGGTTTTCAGATAAAAATTCAGTAAGCCAGTTAATTCTAAGATCCTGTGAATAATCAATGGGGTCAGACGTAGCTGTCCTGTGAATATCAGCAGCAACTTCAGTGTTAACTGTCTTCACATCTTTCTCATTGCCTGAAAGGGGGTGCAGAAGCCCTTTCCGCTCCGGAAAATCCGCAATAACTGCCCGGGTATTCCTGAAAATAATTCGCCCGGGGCCATGACAATCCAGAATCTCTTCAATTTTTTTCAGGTTCTTTTTATCCCGCCATGCTGAAGATAGCCCCTCCTCTTTACCGTCTAAAAGGTCATCAATCCGCTCCGCGGTCTGCCTGTATTCATCGCCCTGTTTCTTAAAGTTTTCAAAATCATGGTATCGATCAGGGTCGATCAGTTTCAGGTTGTTGAAATGAGATGTCAGCCCCGCCTGTTCCGGCGTTGCCGTTAGAAGCATCAAGCCTTCAGTCGTCTTACACAGTGGTTCAATCAGTGCAAAACTTCCCGGTGAATCATCAAGGTGATGCGCCTCATCAATAACAAGCATGTCCCATTTTGACGCGATAATCTGATCTCTTCTTTTTTCACTGGTGAGGTAAAAATCGAGACTACAAATACCAAGTTGATCATCCTGAAAAGGGTTTTCGTCATTCTGAGACAGCTCAAATTCCCGGCAATGCACTTCATCAAAAATTCTAAAGACAAGATTAAATCGCCGGTATAATTCAAAAAACCACTGATGAACCAGAGATTCCGGAACAACAATTAAAACCCGGTTAATTCTCTCACTGTGAATCAGCCTGTGGAGTACAAGGCAGGCTTCGATTGTCTTACCAAGCCCCGTATCATCCGATAACAGAACACGGGGAATAAACCGGGAAGATACTTCACTGGCAATATAAAACTGATGTGGAATCAACTCAACCCGGCCGCCAACAAAGCCTCTAACCGGAGAAACATTAATATCGGATTTTAACGAGAGAGATTTAAATCTTAAATTAAACGTTTTATTATCATCAACAAAACAATTGGTAAGGCGATCTGTTGGCGTGGAAAAGCTGATAATACCTGAAAGGTCCGTTTCTGAAAGCCTGTTATTCTCACCCAGATAAAATAAAAGGCCATTTTCCTCTTCAACCGAATCGACAACAAACCGGCTACCATCCTTCGAAATGACGGTATCGCCAGACTTGAACCGGACCCTTATAAGGGGGGCTGCCGCAAGGGTATATTGGCGTTCAACAGAACTCTCATCAAACCGGATCTGAAGTCTTCTCGCCTCGACATTGAGAACCTCACCAATGCCCAGCTCCGGTTCCATTTCACTGATATAACGTTGACCTTTAACTATTTTCAGCAATTTTAACTAACCTCAACAGGTGATATGACAGCAAAGAAAAACCGGCTGACACTCAAAAACATCTGAGTAAAAGCCGGTTCAATAGATCATAAGCAGTCTTAGGTTTAGCGGTTATGTGAACCCTGTGTTTTCGTTTTCGGTTCTACCTGAGCCTGAAGATATCCGCCGACATTAATTTTGATCACAGGTTTTATTTTACTGTCAGTTCTGATTTTAATGGAATTCTTCAAACGGCCCAGTTCTGTTCTGGTATTCCGGACAAGAATTTCATATTTAATACCTGTATCCGTTTTAACCTCATCCCATTTGATATCAATCTCTTTTTTATTCTGTGCTTTCACGCTTTTAATTTTAAAGGGAAATTCCTTTAAAGGCGTAATAGTAACCTTGCGTTCCATCGGTGTTCCGATCTTACCACGGAAGCTGATGTATGCAGGTGAAATATCTACAAACTTTTTAACGGGACCCTTTATGGTTAACGAGATCTTCTTATTTAGAGGATCATTTGTATGCGCCTTAATCGTTTTTGAAAGATTCTGACCACCCTTGTTTTTGGTACTCAGCTTGATTGAAATTTTTCCCTCACCACCTGGTGAGACTGTCTTTGTAAAAGACGTTGCGGTGCAACCTCAGGTACTGTCTACTTTTTCTATCTTTAGAACAGCATCACCATTATTATGTATGATGAAATCGTGACGTACATCTGTTCCTTCAAGCACCTGCTCAAAAGTGTAAACTTTTTCCTTAATAAAAATCAACGGTGTTTTTCCCTGCGTTGGACCAGCTTCAGCCCAGACAGCAACACTCCACAGTAGAGTAAGGCAGGTAATACAAATAAGTCTGAAACATTTCATTTTGCTTTCTTATCCTTATTTTTGGTTAATAAGCGGACAAACTATGGTCAATAATACCCATAAACAGATGTTTTTTTCAAGTATTAACCCCTGTTGTTTAAAAAATACTATTTCGTCTTAAGAGGAACTAATTGAACCGTCTGCCCGCCATAGTCTGAATATCTTCTTTTGAAAACCGGTACTCTGTATTACAGTTATGACAGGTTGTCACTATAGGAAACGGACCATTTTGCGCAATTTCAGCGAGGTCTTCCACCGGAAGCATCTGGATATAATTACCAATTGTTTTATCTGAACAGCGGCAGAAAAATTCAATCCTGTAGCTATCCAATACCTTAGGCCCAAGATCTTTAAATGAGGTTTCAATAATTTCTGCAGGTTCCTGATTTTCTGCCATTAATGCACCTGGTGATTCAAGCTTTGAGATCATATTTTCCAACTGATCAAGGGTCTCCTCAGTCGCACCTGGCATTGCCTGCAGAAAAAGCCCTCCGGCACCTGTAACATTACCATCATTATCGAACTGAACGCTGAGATTAAATACTGTCGGCGTTTGCTCAGAAGTAAAAAAGTAATAGGCCAGATCTTCGGCAATATTTCCGTATTGAAGAATAGTCTGCCCTGTATAGGGTTGTTTAAGGTCCTCAAGATATTTTGTCACTTTTATCAATCCGTTTCCAAAAAACTCTGACATATCAAACGACTCCAGGGGTTTATCCAATGGAATCGTGGCGTTTTTCAAATATCCCCGAACTTCTCCAAAGGCATTCACTTCGACAGACAACCCTTTGACGGGACCGGAACAGTTAATATCCAGAGCAAGTCTGTCATCGCCTTTAAGCGTAGCAGAGAGAAGACCGGCTGCGAGATATGCGTGCCCTGCAATCAGAGTTTCAAGAATGCCATATTCAAAGTTGGCTCTCATTTCGTTAACCATACGGGTACCATTGATAAAAGCACCGCGAACAGTCTTATCAGCCAGAAGAAAATTGTGGACACGATCCCTTGCACTGGCCTGGAGTTTCTCTTTTAAATCAGAACCAAACGATTGCTTTTTTTTCATAGTTTATATTTTTCCGGTTTAAGTGGTTAGTAACTGTTGATTGGCATGCCTTGGAAAATCAGTCCTTCAGCCTCAGAGTAAAGTCACAATGGGGCTTGCCATAGGCAATGGTATTCTCCCATGAATCACCACGGTCAAATTCAAAATCGACAAAGGCCCGTGGGAAAAAATACTGGTCGACTTCACAGATAAATCTGGTCAACCCCGGTGTACCGGCTTCAGAAAAAAAATCAAACACAACACATCTTTTAATGATGTAGTGACAGGTTTTTTCATCCCTTACAAGATATTCCCTGTTGTTATGCTTCGCTTCATCCTGCCCCGTCATATAATTATTAAAGGCCATGAGTCGTTCCATTCCGGACAACCTGGCTAAATTGACAGAATGAAATCTTTTTCTTACCGTTATACGACCAAAGGAGACAAGAATATCCTGCATAAGAGAATGAGCCCGTTCTTCCCCTTTTTTCTCTGCCAGAATAAGATAAAGGGCTGAAGCAATCGAAAGGCGTTTTACGTACCTTGATTCTGCGCTATCAGCGTTATCGGCCCAGCGGGTGGCCTTAAAGATACCTTTGCTTCTTATCAGACCGGCAATCAGTAAAAAGGGCCAGCTGAGACCGGCAGCCCTGTTCAGAGCAAAAAAAATTTTAAGGTATAGACCCAACATCGATTACCCTCCTGCCAGTTTAACTGTGAAACCAGCCTTTTTAAGTGCCTCCAATAAAACATTCCGATGGTCGCCCTGAATTTCGATAGTACCATTTTTAAGCGTACCACCTGTACCACATCTCTGCTTCAATTCTTTTGCAAGTATTTTAAGTTCATTCTCCGGTCTGTCAATACCTGTAATCAGCGTTACGCCTTTTCCTTTTCGCCCTTTGGTCTCCCGGCATATTCTGACAACCCCGTCCCCTTTTGGCTTAGGCTGCTTTGTCCCACGGCACTTACATTTTTGAATTTTTTTACCACACTTGGCACAATGACTATCGTGTTCTGTAGAATATACAAGCCTTGAATTTGAATCTGAGCGCATTACCGGTATCCTTTCTTATCTGTTTCTTCCGACAACTCCGACATCTATAACACAGTTTCTCTTTTTTTTTAATAAACAAAAAAATTCCGGTCAAAAAACATACGGTTATGGTATATAACTGAATTAAAAATAAAAATGTCAAACTAAAAATTTGTTAAACCACGTTACGCTGCTGTTACTGCATCATGAAAAATATAATACTCAAAATACTGATTTCCTTTAGAGATGCAATCTTTCCCGGCAGGTGTCTTGCCTGTGATGCGCTCTATCGAAAAAGAAGCAGATCCGATTCCAACCCGGAGCTAATACCTGCAATTGATACGGCATGGAATGAAGAGAAACAACTTGACCGATTCACATCTTTAATGCACCCCTACCTGTGCCCGGACTGCATCGGCGACTATACACCTGTCGTCTCACCCCTGTGTACAAAATGTGGAATGATATTTCAGGAAACAATAGCTGAAGACCACCTGTGCGGTGACTGCATTAAAAAGCCCGGCCCATTTAGAATGCTCCGTTCAGCCGGCATTTACAATGAATCATTGCTAAGCCTGATAAGGGCATACAAATTCAAAAAAAAGCTCCAGCTTGCAAAACCTCTCAGCTTAATTCTGTTTATGCTTTTCAGACACCTCTATCAAAATGATGATAATCAGGTTCCGGATTTGATAATCCCTGTACCTCTGCATAAAAAAAGATTTCGTCATAGAAAATTTAATCAGGTGTGGCTCCTGATAATGGGCTGGCGAAAAACATCCGCAGCCTTCAATAGCCCCCTTGTTTCTCAAATCAGAAATGATATTCTGATCAAACAAAAAATGACAATCCCGCAAACCGGGCTTGACAGGAAAAAAAGAAGAACAAATATTAAGGGAGCTTTTCTGGTGAAAAATCCGGAAATAGTTACAGGAAAAAAAGTACTTCTGGTTGATGATGTTTATACAACAGGCGCAACTGTTACTGAATGTACAAAAGTACTCTTAAAAGCAGGAGCAGACTCCGTTGATGTTCTTACTCTTGCACGAACACAGGTGATATAGAATGAAAACCAAAAAAATCGGAATTGTTCAGTTTGATATTTTAACCGGAAATAATGAAACAAACCTTACAACAGCCCTGAATGGTATTAATAAACTCGCTGATGACGGTGCTGATCTTGTTGTTCTCCCTGAAATGTTTTCATGCAGTTTTGATAATGAGAATCTACATGAACATTGCCGAAAAACGCCCGAAGTGCTTAGTGCCCTTAAAGCGGCTGCACTGGAAAACAAAGTGGTCATATCTGGTTCAATGCCGGAAATTCAGGATAATAAAATATACAACACCTTTTTTGTTATCGATAAAAACGGAAAAACGGTCGGTCGTTACAAAAAAATTCATCTCTTTACGCTTACTGAAGAGCATCACTATTTTGCCGGAGGCCTTGAGCCGGTTGTCTGCCAGACCTCCATCGGCAGCATAGGTATGATGATCTGTTATGATCTGAGATTCCCTGAACTTTGTAGAAAACTGACCGACAAAGGCGCAGAGATTGTCCTTGTATCAGCACAATGGCCGACCCCCAGAGTCGAACACTGGGATACGCTGAACAGGGCAAGAGCTATCGAAAACCAGGTATTCATTGTCGCGGCAAACAGAAGCGGTAAAACCCCCGATTTAGACTACCCGGGCCATTCTCTAATCATATCGCCATGGGGCCGGTTGATTGCAAAAGCCGGAAATGATGCCGAACTTATCCTGGCTGAAATTGATATGGAAGAAATTAACCAGGCAAGGTCAACAATTCCCTGCCTGAAAGAAAGGGTTCATGAATCCTATGTCTGATCATATGATAAAAAAAAAGAGTCAGGGTACTGAATTTTTCCAGTTCAGCCACCTTGCAGCGTTTCCGGAAATTACCCATGGCGTTTTTACCCGAAAAGGCGGTGTCAGCACTGGCTGCTACAGCGGTCTCAATATCGGCTCAAATGTTAATGATGACCCGGGGAATGTAGAGGTAAACCGAAAGATCATCTTATCTGTCGCCGGTGGGAAAACTCTGGTTAACGTCCATCAGGTGCATGGGAAAAAAGCAGTCTGCTTTAAAGCAGAAGATACTCCCCAAAGCCCATTTGCTGAAGCGGATGCCATCGTTACAGATCAAAAAGGGGCTGTTCTTCTTGTTCAGACGGCCGATTGCCAGTCAATTTTAATCTATGATCCTGTTCAGTCAGTTGTTGCAGGCATTCATTCCGGATGGAAAGGGAGCCTTCAGAATATTATCGGCAGCACCATCGATGTCATGTGCAAGACCTACGGATCAAAACCGGAGGATATGTCTGCCGGTATCGGCCCTTCTCTGGGACCCTGCTGCTCAGAGTTTATCAACTACCGGCTCGAAATTCCGGAAGTGTTTTGGGGATACAGAGACGATAAAAACCATTTTGATTTCTGGCGTATAAGTGAAGATCAGCTTCTTGAAAAAGGACTCCTTCGGGACAATATTCAAATCAGTCACTTATGTACAAGGTGCAATCAGGATTTGTTTTTTTCATACAGAAGAGATAAAGTAACCGGAAGGCTGGCGAATATAATCAGCATAATTTAAAAAATATTTGGAGTTTTAAATATGGCTCAGGAAAAAGTACGCGTTTTATGGAATAAAGAGGTTGGCCCCTCATACATGCACATCGGCCTTGAAGGTGAGAAATCACCCGAACTGGCCATGGCTGGTCAGTTTGTCATGCTGAAAGCGGACAACAGGATCGACCCATTGCTGAGACGCCCCTTTTCGATACATCAGGTTATTAAAAAAGACGGAAAAGTTACAGGCATTGAACTGTTGTACAAAGTCGTCGGGACCATAACCGAGCGCCTGGCAGCAATGCATGAAGGCGACGAGATTGACCTTGTTGGCCCACTTGGCAAAGGGTTTCAGATCCTGCCTGAAAATAAAAAAGTATTTATCGCAGCAGGTGGCATCGGCGTTGCACCGGTTGTCTTTCTTGCCTCAAGGCTTATTGAAGAGGGCATCAACCCTTCCGACTGCACTGTCTTTCTTGGTGGCAGAACCAGCAACGATGTCCTGTGTGCTGATTTTTTTAACAAACTCGGCATGACCGTTTTAACAGCCACAGACGATGGCAGTTCCGGACACAAAGGTCTTGTCACGGACCTTGTTATAGAAGGCATTGAAAATAACAGGCCGGATATTATGTATACATGCGGGCCTCACCCAATGCTGATGGCAGTTGCTGATATTGCAAATAACAGCGGTATTAAATGTCAGCTCTCCACAGAGACACTCATGGCCTGCGGTATGGGGGCATGCCTTGGTTGCGCGGTTGAAGACTGTGATAACAGTAATGAATATATGCATGTCTGTATAAACGGCCCTGTTTTTTATGCAGATAAAATCAAGCTTTAAAATAGAGGCACATGGAAAAAAAAATTAAAAAAAATTACGCACTGACAGAAAAAGTCCGGGCCGCAGGTTGAGCGGCAAAAATTGATCCGGGGGCACTGGATCAGATTCTTGACGGTCTTAAGGTAAAGACAACACCCAATGTGTTAGTCGGCCTTGAGGCACCCGATGATGCAGGCATATTCCGGCTGAATAGCGAAACGGCACTTGTTCAGACACTCGATTTCCTGACACCGGTAACGGACTCACCCTATGATTTTGGTCAGATTGCTGCTGCCAACTCATTAAGTGATGTCTATGCCATGGGCGGAATTCCCCTTACGGCAATGAATATCGTCTGCTTTTCTATAGATGAATATGATCCGGATGTCTTAAAAGAAACACTCGCCGGCGGGCTTGATAAAATCCATGAAGCCGGTGCAGTCCTTCTTGGCGGTCACAGCGTTGATGACAGAGAATTCAAGTATGGCCTCTCTGTTACCGGCCGGGTACATCCTGATCGTTATCTTACAAACTGCGGGGTTTCCGAGGGAGACCAACTGATTCTTACAAAACCAGTGGGCACCGGGGTAATTGCAACAGCAATAAAAGGCAAAATAGCTGACAAAAAAAGTGCTGATGCACTTGTGGCTACAGCGTCATGCCTGAATAAAAAAGCAGCTGAAATTATGATTAAATATAACCCGTCAGCTTGTACCGATGTTACCGGATTTGGCCTTGCCGGCCACCTTCTTGAAATGGCTGCTGGCGGAAAGAAAAAGATCCTGCTCGACAGCAGCACAGTCCCGTTCATTCAAAATGCCATTGAGTATGCACAGATGGGACTTATTCCGGCAGGTACTTATAAGAACAAAGACTGGTGTAAAGACAGAGTTCTCGTTGGAAATAATATTGACATTGCAGTTAGCGATCTGCTATTTGATCCCCAGACGTCAGGCGGCCTGATTATTTCACTCAATGCCGATGCTGCGAAAGAATGTTTAAAAACAATGAAAAATGAAGGGATTCCTGCTGAAATAATCGGAGAGGTACAAGGCACCAACAACTTCGGCCTTGTGACTATAATCTGACAGCAGATTTATCCAAAAAATATATCAATTTGCATTGACTTGATTGAAGCCCCGTGTTAATTGATTTTCTTCAATAAGTATGTATTACTTTCCAATTTTAAATTGGAGTTTTTTTATGGAAAAAAAGACACCCGGAGCTATTAAAGAGCTTATTTATTTCAGCAGTCTCGGACTCCAGGTTGCATTTTCCATATTTATAGGGCTTTTTTTCGGACTGTGGCTTGATTCAACATTTGGCACTGCTCCGGTTTGTCTGTTTGTCTTTTTAGGTTTTGGAATAGCGGCTGGATTCAGAAATATCCTGCTTGCAGTGAAGAAAAGCAGAGATTTATAATTTTTTACGGATGGCCTGATGGTTGGGATTCAAAAACGAGTTGTAGAATTTGTTACGCGGGCAAACTGGTTCCTGTTTGCGCTCACTGGTGTACTTGCTCTGATCAACCTGCCCATTGATTTTGCTCTGGGTGTTATCTCAGGCGGTCTCATTGTAACCGTAAACTTCCACCTGCTTTCACGAACACTTAAAAAATCCCTGTCACCAAAACATCTTTCATCCCACAGCTCAATACTGGCTAAGTATTATATCCGCTTTATTATAAGCGGTTTAATTATATTTGTATTAATATCCAACCATATCGTTCATCCTTTGGGCCTGCTCACAGGACTTTCTGTTGTGGTAGTAAGCATCGTTCTTGCGACCATGTGTGAATTAACGAAACATCTTTTCGGGGAGGCTCTATAAGATGGTACATCCGTTCATGTTTTTAGTAGACTTATTTGATGTAAACAGTAGTCTTTATCATTATGCGCATTCTTACAAACAAGTACCTTACATGTGGCTGATAATGGCTATCCTGGTTGGTTTCGGCGCTCTTGCTGCCAAAAATCCGACACTTGTTCCTTCAAAATTGCAGAATATTTTTGAACTGCTTGTTTCAGGACTTGAAGAGTTTATGGTTGAGATTGTTGGCGAAGAAGGACGATGGTTCCTTCCACTTGCCGCAACTATTTTTCTCTTTATTTTTATCAGCAATCTCTCCGGACTTATCCCGGGATTTTTTCCACCAACGGCTGATATCAACACAAACCTCGGCTGCGCCCTCGTAGTTTTCTTTTTTACACATTATCTTGGTGTAAAGCATCACGGAGCTGCCTATGTGAAGCATTTCATGGGACCTGTCTGGTGGATGGTTCCGCTTATTATGCCGATTGAAATCATCGGTCATGTTGCACGTGTTCTATCACTTACATTCAGACTTTTCGGAAATATGGCAGGTCATGAGCTCGTTCTTATGATTCTTTTCGTACTTGCAGGTGCATT
>JQIA01000798.1_pt1 | contig 16686 bp, 13 predicted proteins | sample 811431 | NCBI WGS metagenome assembly JQIA01 (sample SAMN02998118, study PRJNA258478) | marine sediment metagenome | biome: marine; feature: seafloor; material: sediment; isolation source: oil-polluted sediment collected from 3 locations (0.5 km, 0.7 km and 0.9 km)... | place: USA: Gulf of Mexico ...
TTGAAGGAGTTAACATCAACCAGCCTATCATCCATTGCAGTAGGATGAGGGAGGGGTAAAACAAAAACTAAATTCTTGCAAACCCCTATCTTTAACAAAAAAATCCATTAAAATTGAAAATAAATAAACTGCTCACCACTGCCTTGTGCTATTACAATTAAGAAAAGTAGAATTGCCCAAACTACACCGAATACCCAAGGAGATGTTTTTTGTGATACTTTTCTCATTGAGGTATTTCGCATAATCCAATGACACAAAAACATTGTACCAATTACGATGCATACTTTAATTATGCTAAAGGAATCAAGAATTTTTTCACCATTAGTTTGCATATAAAACATTGATTTTATCATATTCCAAGCCGTATTAAATTCTCTGGCTCTAAAAAACACCCAAGTAATATTAACACATGAAAAAGTTACAAATGCTAAAAATAAACCATTCCATTTTGTTATTTTAAAGGGTAAATATTGCTTTTGTAATTTCTCTAAAATCAAGTAAGTACCATGTAACCCTCCCCAAACCATAAAGGTCCAAGCTGCACCATGCCAAAGTCCACCTAATAACATGGTGAGCATTAAAGCGACGTACATTCTGGTAATACCATGACGATTGCCTCCTAAAGGAATGTACAAATAGTCACGTAACCAGCTTGATAAAGAAATATGCCATCTGTCCCATAAATCTGAAAATCCTAAAGAAGCATAAGGATACCTAAAGTTGTCAGGTAAAATAATTCCAAGCATTAAAGCAATACCAATAGCACAAGTTGAATAGCCTGCAAAGTCGAAAAAGATTTGCCCAGAGAAGGCTAAAGTTCCTGTCCAAGCATCAATACCATGTAATGATTTGGAAGAGCCAAACACATCATCAGCGACTCCAGAAAGTAAAGTATCTGCTAACACTACTTTTTGAAAAAGACCTATTGTTAATAAAAAGACTCCCCAAACAAATTGATTGGAAGTTGCTCTTTTTTCCTCATAAAATTGTGTGATTAAATCTTTAGCTCTTACAATTGGCCCTGCAACGAGTTGCGGAAAGAAAGTTACATATAAAGCAAAATCTAAAAAGGTTCTGGCGGGTTTTATTTTTCGTTTGTACATATCTATAGTGTACGACATGGTCTGGAAGGTGTAAAACGAAATTCCCATAGGTAGAATAATATCCATTGGCCTGACTTTATAATCGACACCAAAGGAATTTACTATGGACACAAAATTTTCTAAAAGAAAATCACCATATTTAAAGAATGCTAAAAAGCCAAGATTAACAAACATACTTAACAATAGCCAGAATTTTCGTTTGCGTTGGTTTTCTTCCACGGCTAATCGTTTTCCTGCTGTCCAATCTACCACAGTCGAAATCCAAAGTAAAATAACTAAAGGCGGGTTCCATAATCCATAAAACACATAACTTGCAAAAAGCAGCATTCTTTTTTTATTGGTCCAATTGAATAGTTTTGAATAATAAAGTGCCAAAACAATAACTAAAAACACTACGAAACTTAATGAGTTGAATAACATAATTAGTTGGTTTTAGAGTTTGTAATTACATCATCTGCAATCATTAGTTTTGCTAATTCAGTAGTAAAGAATCGTGCCCCTTCAGCTGAAAGATGCGACCATTCTGGACATTTTAAATTCTTAAATTGTTCATAATCTTCAAAATGATAAGCTTTTACGTTGGTTTTTTGTACCAAATCATCCCAAAAACCGGCTCTTGGTAATGCATGGTTTTCGCCTATTCTTACTCCTCCAGAAGAAGGAAAACGTACTAAAATAAGATTACCACCTTTGGTTTTAAATTTTTCAACATCTTTTAAAAAAAATGTCATTGTAGATTCTTTGTCTGGAGGAGGAGATGTTTTACCAAAAAACTGCCAAACTTTAGTAATTGTATTTGCAAAAGTTGTGTCAGTAACAGTACGTTGTGTCATGCTCATATTTCTGTCTATAGTTACTTCTCCAAAATTGTAAAATGGTGGCATTTTGCTTTCAACTCTATTTCCAATTTTAATTCTTTTTAATAAGGCTTTTAAATCGATATCATCAGTCCATTCTTCTTCATCAGCAGACATAAAAGCTAAGTTTTGTTGTAATGGAATTGACAATAAAAAGTTTAAACGTTGAGCATAGGTTCTGTCTTGATAATGATTCACTTTTGCTTGTGGTCTTTCCCAAGGCATCGCTTTAGGATAGGTTGTCGAAAATAATAAGCCAGGCGTAACGCCAACAATAACAGTTCCTTTAAAATCGGTATTGTTTACAATGTCATTAAAGATTGGTAAAGGTGAAGAACCTGTTGAAGCTAACTGAATTGGTTTTTGGCCAGTTTCTGCTTCCCATTCATTAAGTTGTATATCAAAATATGCTCTTGATGAGCCCAAGATAACAACATCATCTCTAGTTGCTTTTTCTACGTTGGCTCTATGCATTGACCATAGTGCTTTCTCGTCATTTAACGTTGGGTAATAACCTTGCGAACGCCAATACAATTCCCAAGTACTAATTCCAATAACACTTATAACAAGTGTAATAATTAGTGATTTTTTTAGATTCATAATTAGTGAGTTTGTTCAATTAAATTTGTGATATGATTTTAAGACATTTTACACAACCCTGTTATAGGGTTAATAAATTGTGTTTACCCTCTTCAATTTATTGGGGTAAATTAAATTAAGTTGTATTTTAGTCTTATCGATGATAATGAATGAATTTACTGAGTAGATTTACACCCAACCAAGTTCTCTCAAAGCCCACGGTGCATTCCATATTTTGTTCATGCTCTTAATTTTTCCATTACTATCCATTTTTAAGGCGTATACATAATGAGAATTTGTAGTCTTATTAGTTGGAGGAACTGGCCCTCCTTCACCAGTGTGTGTTGCCTTATACGTAGCAAAGAAGATAGCTGTATTATTCTCTTCATCAAAAGCTGAAGCATGCAATTCATAATTTCCATCTGGTGCAATTGTACCAAAACCAGTCATCCAATCTACGTAGTCTTTTATAGTTTTAATTTCTGTCAATGGCTCACATTGCCCAAAAAATGTTGCATTATCTGCTACATATTCTTTACAAATATCCCATCCTTTAAGTGATTCGCATGCGTTAAAAAACTTCTCTGCATTTTTAAACAAGTTCATAATATGTTTTAGTTAGTTAGTAGCCAGTAAGTTAAGAAAATAATATTGAATTAAAAAGACTCACTAATTATTACACCTATTATTAGTACGGAGTATCGGGGTTCTATGCTAGCTCAGGATTCACTTCTGGGAACATTGAAAATAATCCCTCTTTCTCCGCAAAAGGAAGCCCATAACACACGTTATGGGTTTTTTATTTTAAAAACGTTGAGAAGTTATTCTCATAAGTAATTGAAATAAAAAAGACAAAGACTGCGATAGCAGTTTGGGGTTCTATGCTAGCTCAGGATTCACTTCTGGGAACATTGAAAACAATCCCTCTTTCTCCGCAAAAGGAAGCCCATAACGCAAGTTATGGGCTTTATATTTTCAGCACGTTGAGAAGTCATTCTCATAAGTGATTGAAATAAAAAAGACAAAGACTTCGACAAGCTCAGTCTGACAAGATTATGATTTTATAAAATTTTAAGATAGCCTTATTTTAAAAAGGCTAAGTCAAAACATAAATTCCTTACTTTAATAATTCAAAAAAACGTTCACCACTATTATCCCAAACTATGATATCATTGTACCAAATTTTTGTGCAAATAATATAACTATCACCAATATTCAATTGAGTTTTTACGACATCTGTTTCAGAGTCATTCCACTTGATATATGTAGTTGTAAGACTCCCTTCCGATTCTAAAATATTCGGAAATAATCTGAATCTATATTTCTCATAACTCCCTTCAGGTTGAAGTATTAAAAATCCTTTTGGATGATCAAGATCTGGTTCGTTATATGCTACTTGATTTCCATTAACCATATAATATATTTTAATAGAATTTATAGCTAATGAATTTTGATAAGTAGGATTTAATAAATCATTACCCAAATTATCGAGCATATAAAAATCAATGGTAGTACTTATATTCATTTCTTCAGTTGAATTTTCTTTTTGACACGAATACGTTATTACTAACAAAAACAATAATCTAACTATATTTTTCATGAAATTTAATTTTAGGGTTAATATTCATTTTAAAACAAAACATTGCCCACAATATTAGCTCAAGAGCTACTAATGTGGGCAATTATTTTAAATGTTCTTTCTTTATTAAAAACTTAGGTCAGTACAATCATATTTATTGTAATTAACCTAATTTCATTTGTTAAAGATAGAAAATATTATGAACACTATTTTACGGGAAAACCGTAAACTTTTGATTTATTAGAGACTTATAGTTCCTTTCAGTCGTTCAAAGGAATTTTCAACTTTCTTTCTCCTCCCTCTTTGCAATCCTATTTTGTAGTACCGAAACACTTTGTATCATACTTCTAAAGCGTACGCGCATTACGAAAAACGTAAAAATATACAGTAACACCATAACCAAGGTAAAACCAACAACTCGCAGGCTATACAACTCTGGGTTTAACAGTAGTATTACCATAACCACAATAATACTTAATACATAAGCGACCAAGTTATTTACCGTTAAAAAATACTGACCAATAATACGCTGCATATGTCCATGAGTATCATCTTCTTTTTGCAAGCCAGCCAATACTCCATACATACGTTTATAGGTATTTTCAACATCTATGTCCTCTCCATTGATACCTTTTATATCCTTAGGGTATAATTCACAGCACATAAACATTTTTTCTTGCAGGATCCCGAAAGTTTGGGTAATTATCATAATAGAGATAGCTAACGAAACACCTATCCAATAATTTAGTGCTGGAAGGCACAAATACTCCCCTGAAAACACCCAAGAAAAAATAAGATACAAAAAGGCAATGGTAATAAAACCTGGTATAACGGTTGCTAATACTATCCAAATGGTTAATGAAGAAAATGGGCTCATAATTTTAGGTTTTAGTTAGACACCTAAAGTTACTAGATTAATGCTTTAGAAACGTTCTATATTGTTGAGTTGAGGGATTTTGAGTCAATTGGGAACAGTCTCGTTTATGAAAAGTAGCAGATTAAAAGACAAAGATAAAAACGAAGACCAAAACACTTCTAACTTCCTTTTAATGTGATAGATAGAACTTCAACTATTTCAATTAATTTTAAGGTAACTGATAAATATCACTAAAAATAAAACATACATTTTGTAACTTTAATCGCATAGACCTTTTAAATAGCTATTATGAAAAATCGACTCCTTTCCCTCCTAGCCCTAATTATCTTTTTTCAATGTCAAACCATCGTTTCTCAAGATTATTTAGAAACCGCTACCATCACAGGAACTGGAACAACTACCGATAACTCACAAACATGGACAGACATTACCTCTGTTACCATAGATGTAACCAACATATCGTATGTATTGCTTACCGCAAGTATCAATATGCGCCCAGATGGCGCTAGTGATAAAGGTAGAGAAGCCAATTACAATATATATAGAAGCGACTTGACTTCAGACGAAAGCGGAATTATCAAGCGACAAATGGTGAAAAATACTGAAACTAGCGTTGAAAGCTGGGGAATTGGAACCTTGGTTCATATTTTTAATGTTACTGCTCTAACAGGTGATAAAACATATATTCTTGAACATAGCAATCAAGGAACTTCCAATACTGGTAGAAATGTGTATTCATCGACCAGACTTACAGCTGTTGCTTTAACTACCGAAACTAACAACTACGAATTAAGCAACAATGTCCAACGCCTATCTTCTGGTGTAACCACTGTTTCAGATGTGTTTGCTACAGTTACTGGCTTAACAAGTACTGCCATCTCATTACCTTTGGCAGGAGATATCTATGTGACAGCTTCCATCAATGGGAAAGCAAATGGTGCTGGTTCTGTAGCTGAATACAAATTGGAATATTCTACAGATAGCGGCTCTAACTGGTTCGATCTTGGAAAAGCTGTAAAACGTTCTATGATCAATACTTTTGATGATGGTATTGTAAGTCTGGTTGGACTTTTACAAGCTCAAGAAGTTGGAAGTGGTTATATGTTTAGAGTAGCACACCGGCGTGTAAGCGGTAGCAACACAATTACTACCAACAATGCCAATTTGGTGGCCATTGCCTTATCACATACTACCGGTCATTTTCCTTCTTTTTATAGTGAAGTACCCACTTTAGGGGTTGATATTACAGGAGTAAGCACAACTCCAACCGAAGTAACATCTTCTAACTTTACGGCTGCGGCTGATATTGGAGGTGTTGGACCTGGTTTGTACGTAAATGCACAGTATTTAGTGAGTGCTACTGGTTTGAATGAAGGAACACCTCAACGAATGAGAGCAAGAAACCAATTGTTTTTAGATGATGGTATCAACCCAGTTATGGAAGCTGACGCTTATTTTAGATATATTTCAGACAATAGTAATTTTGGGAGTGGTGGTTTTATTGGACTGGCAGAAGATTTAACTGAACTTTCCAGTTGCACGGTAAGTATGCGGCACGGTGTTGAATATGTATCAGCTCCTGATGGTACAGAAGATGAAACTTTAACAACTTCTGAAGTGATCTTAACTGGCTTTCAAACTTATGATACCGCAGGTTCTCCGCTTAGTGTTGATAAACTGGCAATTGCACAGGGAATTCACATTTTTGGAAAGCAAGGATATGTTGAAATAAAGATTGATACAGCTTTAGATGTATCTGTTAAAGTGTACACAATCTTAGGAAAATTAATTGCAAGTAAAAAAATACAACACAAGTTTGAAACTGTAATTCCTATTGCTAATTATAAGGGAGTTGCAATTGTAACCATCAAAACAACGGAAGGAAAAGTTTCCAGTAAAAAAGTTATTGTAAATTAAACGAACTCTTTTAAACTAAATTAATTTATTTCAATAGAAACCTTGGCCTTTTTCAAGCCTTTGGAAGTAACCGTTATTTTGGAAGTTCCTTTCTTAAAACCTGCGCCTAAAATTAGCATGGCCTTGCCATAAAACAGTTTGATAGTTGTTGTCTTAAACGAGGCAAAAGATTGCGGATTCCCGTTGCCAACACCTGCAATAAGTCCTGTTCCTTTGATACTAATTTCAATTTCATCATTGGCTAACGGACAAGTAGTTCCGTTTGCATCAACAGCTTCAATTAAAATGTACGAAAGATCTTCACCATTTGCTGTTAAGCTTACTATATCTGGTGTTAGTTTTAGTTTGACAGGTTTGCCCGTTGTTTTTATACTCTTTTCACCAATAGCCACATTATTTTTGTAAGCGATTACTTTTACTTCACCAGGTTCATACAGTACATCTTTCCACATCAATCTAAACCTGTTTACAGATTCTTTAGATGCTGGTTGTTTGCATTTCCTTCCTTGTGGTTTTCCGTTGATAAAAAGCTCGGCACAATCGCCATTGGTATATACAAAAACAGGTGTTTTTTGTCCTTCTCTTCCTTTCCAGTTCCAATGTGGTAATATGTGAATGGTTGTCTCGCTTGGTTTCCAGTAACTTTTATACAAATAGTACCTGTCTTTCGGAATTCCTACCAAATCTACAATTCCAAAATAGGAGCTTCGGGAAGCCTGTGCATCATCCATTCCCATCTCTTTTACACTTGCGTTATTGTAAGGTGTTGGTTCACCCAAATAGTCAAAACCTGTCCATACAAACTCCCCTGCAATATAAGGTTCGTCTTGTTGCCACATAAAGTCGTCATCGGCTATTTCAGCCCAGTAAGGTGCGTGTAAATCGTACGAACTTACTTGCAATGTTTTGGTAAAAGCTGTTTTATCTGTCGGTAACGGAAACTCATAAAAACCACGCGTACTCACCGTAGAAGCTGACTCACTAATTATCACAGATTTGTTAGGCTCTAATTCTCGTGCCAATCGATAGCGTCGTGCATAATTCCAGCTATGCACATCGTAATACTCAAAGTGGCGTAATTTGGCACTTTCCCAATTGTCGTTTACCAAGGTTGTTGGTCTGGTTGGATCGTATTTATTGACATAGTTTAACATGGTGTGCAACTTTTTAAATCCATTGTCAATATTCCATTGTACATCTCCAATTTCATTTCCAACACTCCAAAGAAACACCGATGGATGGTTGCGATCTCGTTCTATAAAGTTCCGAATATTCCGATGTGCAAATTCTTCAAAATCTGTTGTTTCGGTGATGTCTGCTTTACCATCGTATTTATCAAAAATCTCATTAAAGAACAGCAGTCCCATTTCATCACAAAGATCTAGCAATTCAGGAGCTGCAATATTATGGCTGTTTCTAATGGCATTAACACCCATAGATTTCATAATTTCTAATTGACGCTGTGCTGCTCTGTAATTAAACGCAACACCTAAAGGACCAAAATCGCTATGTAGGTTTACCCCTTTTAATTGGACTCTTTTTCCGTTCAAATGAAAGCCATCATCAGCTGTAAACTCAATGGTTCTAATTCCAAAAGATGTGGTATCTGAATCTACCAACGTATCATCAATATAAACAGCCGTCACTGTTTTATACAAAACAGGATTTTCAGTGCCCCATCTTTCAGGATTTTTAAGCTGAAGTGTTACTTCTAGATCTTGTTGTTGTTGAGCTTTCAGCGTTGCTGTTTTATGTTCTGTAGCAACTACTTCATTCTTTTCATTTAGAATAACTTGTTCAACCTTAATTGTTGCTGTTTGTGCAGTACTATTTTGAACAGAAGTGCTAATTCGAACACTGGCTTCAGTATCACTTACAATTGGCGTAGTAACGTAGGTTCCCCATATATTTATATGAATAGGGTTTACTACCAATAGCTGCACTTTTCTGTAGAGACCACCTCCAGGATACCATCTGCTATCATGGTTTCTTGTATCTGCGTGTACTGCCAATACATTTTTACCTTCAAAATTTATAAACTCGGTAATATCAAGGTAAAATGAGTTGTATCCATAATCCCATTTCCCGGCTTGTTTCCCGTTGATAAATATGGTTGGAAACGCCATTACTCCATCAAAAATTAAGTATATTTTATTGTTTTTATAATGTGAAGGAATGTCCAATTGTTTCCGGTACCAACCTTGTCCTTTCCAAGGAAGTTTTCCTGTATTTCCATCACCATCAACTTTAAAAGGTCCTGAGATAGCCCAGTCATGAGGAACAATAACATCTTGCCAGTTTGTATCATTAAAATGAATAGCTGCTGCATTTTCTGGACTTCCTTTGGTGAATTTCCAGTCTTTTTGAAGGGTTACAATTTCTCTGGTTTGTGCAAGGCTTTCAACATTCAAAAGAATTACAAAACAAACTATTACACTTTTAAAAATCAGGTTGTAAAATTTCATAGGTGCTATTTCTTAAATTATATTATTCTTGTAATGAAGCGTTGTAAAACGTCATTCCTAAATTTGCTTTTTTATTTTGGTCAAATAAAGTGGCATTGTCCCAGTGCGAACCTTGCCCCCAAGGAGTGCTACAATTGCTAGAAACCCACGCTGGTTCCCAATAGATCAATCCTTCTCCACCAGCTCCTTTTATAACCTCCGTTAATTTATGTAGAAAATCTAATTGTCCTTGTTCAGTAGCTGGATAACCTGGTACCAATGAATCTTCTCCCAAAATATTTCCTGCTGCATCAGCATTTTCTAAGGTAAATGGATAGGCAGTTTCTACAATCATCAATCGTTTATTATAAGTGGTCATCAACTCATTTAATGCAGTTGAAATGGTACTTAAAGAATACTCAGACCACTTTGGATAGTATGAAAGTCCAATCCAATCGTAATCTGTAATCCCATTTTGTGTTGCTTGCTCAAACCACCACAAGCCATTTTCTGGTTGTGCAATATGAAGCATTACTCCTATTTCTTTGTTTTTTTCTTCTGAAATAGTTCTAACAGCTTTTATTCCTTTATTGATCAAGTAAGAATTTCGTTCCCAGTCAATAGGCCATACCAATTCTCCTTGCTGTAAGATCATAGGATTAATTTCGTTTCCTACCTGTACCATATCTGGTAACAAGTTGGCATCTGCTAAATTTTTAAGTGTTTCGTACGTATAGTTGTACAACAAATCTCCCAAAGCTTCGGTATTATTTAATTGAGGTAACCAGGCTGCTGGAATTTCTTGTTTTTGTGGATCGGCCCAAGTGTCTGAATAATGGAAATCTAACAACACATACATTCCCTGCGCTTTAGCTCTGGAAATTGTTTTTTTAACATCTTCGTAATTTGAGTAAGCTGTCCACGTAGGGTTATGCCATAGCCGAACTCTAACCATATTTGTACCAGCCTCTTTAAAAATAACAAAAGGATCTTTTGAAATTTCGTTTGCATCTTTGTAAATCGCTCCACAATCTTCCATCTCGTTTACATAGGATAGATCAGCGCCAAAATAAAAACTTGGAGCTTGAAGAATTTCTTCTTCTTGCAATGGATTTTCCTGACTTTTTTTAGGAGAACAAGAAACTATTAAAATTGTAAGGACTACTAACGATAGATATTTCATACTTCATTTATTAGTGTATATAGCATTTTAAAATGCTTTTAGTGATAAAAATACCAACTAACTTTTCGCTAAATTAAAGTTAAATTCAATAAAAAGCAACTAGTACCTACCAGTTTGTTATTTTATTTTATATTTGCGCTATGAGTTTTATTTCTGTAAAAGAAAATATTGGTATTCCAAAGTACAAACAGATCATTAGATCTGTAGAACATGCCATTTTGGAAGGCACCTTAAAAAAAGGTGATAAACTCCCTTCTATCAACAGTTTAAAAAATAAATTTTCGCTTTCCAGAGATACCGTGTTAAAATCGTTTTACGAGTTAAAATCAAGAGGAATTATAAGATCTATTGCAGGAAAAGGGTATTATGTAAAGAGTGAAGATATTGCAATTACACAAAAAATATTTCTATTATTTGATGAATTAAATTCCTTCAAAGAAGACCTGTACAACTCCTTTTTAAGCAGATTAGACAAACATACACAGGTTGACATATTTTTTCATCATTTTAATTTTGACGTTTTTCAAAAATTAATTTCTGATAGCATTGGCAACTACAACTATTATGTAATAATGCCTGGTAATTTTAAGAAATCAAATACTAGTATTGAAAAACTTCCAACGGAGAAAGTTTATATTTTAGATCAAGTGTACGATGATTTGTCTCACTATGCCGCAATTTATCAAAATTTTGAAACTGGTATTTATAACAATCTTAACGAAAATAAACAGCTTTTATCAACATATGATTCATTACTATTACTCTTTCAAGAACATAAACAACCACAAGGAATGCTTCATGGGTTTCAAAAATTTTGTACGAAAGCTTCCAAGAATCACTCAGTTATTAAATCTTTAGAAAACAGGGTTCCAAAAAAGGGTGAAGTCTACTTTATACCTGACGACAGGAATTTAATTCTATTGCTAAAAAAAATAAAAGAAACATCATTAAAAATTGGTTCAGATATAGGGATAATCTCCTATAATCATACACTTCTAAAAGAAATTGTTGAAGGTGGCATTACAACCATTTCTACAGATTTTGAGCTTATGGGTAAAAGGTTGGCTCAAATGATTCTAAATAAAGAGCAAATACGAATAGAAAATCCAACAACATTAATAATTAGAAATTCAATTTAAAATAGTAACTAAACTTGTTTACAATAGAACACATAGAATATAAGAACTCCAATAAAATAGTATTGAAAGATCTAGATACGGACTCTTCTGCTACTATTCGATTAGATCTTGGTGGAAGTTTACGGGAATTAGTGCTTCAGGGTGCAGAAATTATTAAATCTCCAAACCAAATTCCTTATCAGACTTCTTTTGCATCAGCTATTTTATTTCCATTTGCAAATAGAGTTCAACAAGGAACCTATTCGTTTCAACATACTAATTACACATTAGAATTAAATGAAAACAACAAAAATGCACTGCACGGATTAATCTACAATCAGTATTTTGAATTTGTTTCACAAGAAGTAACAGCTGATTCTGCTAGTATAACATTATCGTATTTAGAAACACATAATTCTATAGGATTTCCATATAGTTTTGAAGTTTTTTTGACATACACACTTACGAACAATTCTCTAAATTTAAAAGTAAGAGTTAAAAATACTTCCTCAAAAACTTTTCCTTTTACACTGGGATGGCACCCTTATTTTTATAGTCCTAATTTATACCACAGTTTTTTACGTTTTAAGAGTTCAAAAAAAATAGTGTTTGACAAGGATATGATTCCTGAAACACTTAAAACTGTATTGCCTGAGCAAAAGGAATTTCAAATTAAAGATAGAAAATACGACGATTGCTATCTTATTGATAGTACTACTATTATGTTTGAAACTCCTAAATACACTGTTAAATTGAGCTCGTCAACTGAAAATAATTATATCCAACTATATACACCTGATGCCTCCAATTTTATTGCTATTGAACCAATGACAGGGCCTTCAAACAGCTTCAACAATAATCTGGGTTTAAAAACCTTAAATGCAGGAGAAAATTATCACGGCTATTGGAACATTCAATTAACTCAAATTCATAAACCTTAAAACCAACCTATGCAAATTCTTTCATTTTTAGGATTTACGCTATTAGTAGCACTGATTTCTTATCTAAAAACTAGAAAAACCAACGAAAAAACATCTGACGGATATTTTTTAGGAGGTAGAAGTTTAACAGGAGTCGTAATTGCTGGATCACTATTACTTACAAATTTATCTACCGAACAAATTGTTGGACTTAATGGTGCCGCTTTTAAAGAAGGAATTTTAGTGATGGCGTGGGAAACTCTAGCAGCAATAGCCATGGTAGTTACTGCCGTATTTTTATTACCTCGGTATTTAAAAGGTGGAATTACAACTGTACCTCAATTTTTAGAACGGCGTTACGATAAAATGACCAAAACAATTACCTCTGCACTATTTTTAAGTGGATATGTAATAGTATTGTTACCCATTGTTTTGTACTCTGGTGCACTAGCCATTAGTACCATGTTTGATGTTCCTGAAATGTTAGGAGTTTCTGATACAACCGCCTTATGGATCACCGTTTGGGGTATAGGAATTATTGGCTCTTTATACGCTATTTTTGGGGGATTAAAGGCAGTTGCTATTTCTGATACTATCAATGCTGTTGGGCTATTAATTGGAGGGTTATTGATTCCCGTTTTTGGACTTTTAGCTATTGGAGATGGAAGTATTACCGAAGGAATTACAACGTTATTTCAATCGAATCCTGATAAATTCAAAGCGCTGGGAGGGCCAAAATCATCCATACCAATTGGTACTATTTTTACAGGAATGATGCTGGTTCAATTATTTTACTGGGGAACCAACCAAGCTATTATACAACGTGCTCTAGGTGCTAAAAACTTAAAAGAAGGCCAAAAAGGATTGTTGTTAGCCTCCTTTATAAAAATATTAGGGCCACTAATTGTAGTTTTACCAGGGATTATAGCCTACCATATGTTTGGTGGTACTATAGAAAATCCTGATGAAGCTTATCCAATGTTGGTTACCAAAGTATTACCCGCTTCTTTGGTTGGATTTTTTGCAGCAGTTTTGTTTGGTGCTATTTTAAGCTCGTTTAATTCTGCTTTAAATAGTTCAGTAACCTTGTTTGGAATAGATATATACAAATCGCATTTTAAACCTGAAGCTTCAGAGAGAGAAGTTGTTAGAGCTGGTAAGAGTTTCGGAATTCTATTAGCTATTTTATCTATGTTTATAGCACCACTTATTGCCAATGCTCCAGACGGATTATTTGGATATTTACAAGAAGTAAATGGTTGTTACAGTATTCCTATCTTAACTATTATTGTTGTTGGGTATCTTACAAAATATGTTCCTGCAATTGCTGCTAAAATCGCCATTATCTCAGGAGTTGTTTTATATAGTGTTAGTCAGTTTATTCTGAAACCATTTGTTGTTGGAGCAGATAATTACCCGCATTTTTTACACGTAATGGCAATTTTGTTTGTGTTAAATGTACTTATTATGTTACTCATAGGGAAGTTCAAACCTCGCTCAGAAGCATATGTACAGCACTATACGAAACAAGTTGATATTACTCCTTGGAAATATTTAAACCAAGTTGGAATTACTATTTGCATTATAGTATTGGCTATTTATATTTATTTTGCTTAATGATATGAATCGAAAGTTAATTGAGCATATTGTACAAAAATTCAACACAGCATTTAAAACAGATCCCCTTGTTATTTATGCACCTGGAAGAATAAATCTAATTGGTGAACATACAGATTACAATGAGGGTTTTGCAATTCCTGCTGCCATAAATAAAGGTATTGTGGCTGCAATTCAAAAAAGTAAAACTACGGTTTGCACTGTAATTGCAAATGACCTTGATGATACTTTTCAGTTTTCATTAGAAAATATACAACCCATTAAAAATGGTGGATGGAAAAATTATGTGATAGGTGTTGCTGCTGAAATTCTAAATGAAGGCTATTCTTTACAACCTTTTAATATTGTTTTTGGCGGAGACATTCCTATTGGTGCCGGTTTATCATCTTCAGCTGCGCTTGAAAATAGTGTTGTTTTCGGATTAAACAGCTTATTTAATTTAGGAATTCCAAAAGAAAAAATGATTTTTATTTCTCAAAAAGCTGAACATAATTATGCAGGTGTAAACTGTGGAATTATGGATCAATATGCAAGTATGTTTGGTATTGAAAATGGCGCTTTATTACTAGACTGCCGAAGTGTTGAATCTACAGAAATACCTATCAATTTTAACGAATATCAACTACTATTAATCAATACCAATGTAAAACATAGCTTAGGTGATAGTGCCTATAATAACAGACGATTGGTATGTGAAAAGGTAGCTTCAATGCTAAGAGTTGATGCTTTAAGAGATGCCTCTGAAGTAGATTTGCAACAAATTAAAACGAGCCTGTCAACAGAAGATTTTCAAATGGCTTTGTACGTAATTCAAGAAAATAAAAGAGTACTTCAAGCTGCAAAAGCAATAAAGAACAAACACACTTTAGAATTTGGAAAGTTACTTTTTGAAACTCATAAAGGCTTACAGAAACAATACAAAGTAAGCTGTACAGAATTAGATTTTTTAGTAGACAAAGCCAAAGAAAATTTAAGGGTTATTGGGGCAAGAATGTTAGGTGGTGGATTTGGTGGATGCACACTAAATATTATTCATAAAAGTGAAGTAGAACTTTTCAAAACCAAGATTTCAGAATTGTATTTAGAAACCTTTAAAAAAGAATGTTCTTTATATGCTGTTGAATTCTCCAAAGGAACTCATGTAGTACATTTATAAATACCTAAACATTAAGATATTTTAGTAACTTCGCAGCTAGAAATAACAACTTGTGGGACAAACCAACGAAAACTCGATCAACTTAAATAAATACATTAGCAGCACAGGAATTTGCTCGAGAAGAGAGGCTGAAAAACTAATTGTTGGCGGACGTGTAACTATCAATGGGAAACCTACTCAATTAGGAAATCGAGTGGCTGAAGGAGACGTAGTAAAAATAGATGGAAGCCTATTGAAGGCCAAACCCAAAACCTTGTATATTGCCTTTAACAAACCTGTTGGGATTGTATGTACTACAGATTCTAAAGAACGAAAAAACATTGTTCGCTATATCAATCATCCAGAACGCCTTTTTCCAATTGGCCGCTTAGATAAACCATCAGAAGGATTGATTTTTTTAACTAATGACGGTGATATTGTTAACAAAATTCTAAGAGCAGGAAACAATCATGAAAAGGAATATATTGTGACAGTAACTAAAGCAATTACTCTTGAGTTTCTTCAAAGAATGAGTCAGGGAATTCCAATTTTAGGAACTGTTACAAAAAAATGTACGTTTCAAAAATTATCTGATTTTAGCTTTAAAATTGTATTAACCCAAGGTCTAAACAGGCAAATTCGAAGAATGTGTGAGTTTTTAGATTATGAAGTCACCAAATTAAAGCGAACTCGAATTATGAATGTTAATTTGGGTAAATTAGAAGTTGGTCAATGGCGAGAATTAACTCCGGAAGAAATGCAGCTCATTCAAAAAATGATTGCAAGTTCTTCTAAAACAGAAGAAGCTTCTACAGATGTTCGAAAAAAGAAATTTCAGTCTAGAAAAAAAACTGATTTTAGACCAAATAGAAACTATCGAAAATAAGATAGTATCTTGCTCACGATAAACCTTACCCCGAAAATTACGCTCTATGTTTTTAAAAAATTATTTAGTCCTATTCAGTTTCTTATGTTGCATTCAATGGGTAACTAGTCAACAAAAAATACCTGATTATGACTATACAAATTGTGATTTTCAGGTTGTTGGGCATCGTGGGTATTCTGATATTTATCCAGAAAATACGCTTCTAAGTATTGAAGAAGCCTTTAAAAGAGGCGTTAAATATTGTGAAATTGATGTCAATGTAACTTCTGATGATGTATATGTTTTATTTCATGACCAACCTACAATGTACCGTACCAGTAGCGGTCAAGGGTATGTAGTTTCTTCAACTTATGAAGAATTGCTAGCTCTTGATTTTGGAAATTGGAAAGGTAGTCAGTTTAAAAACACCAAAGTTGCAACTTTAGAAGAAGCCTTACTTTTAGCTGAAAAATATGATGCTTATTTATACTT
>JQIA01000799.1_pt1 | contig 16681 bp, 14 predicted proteins | sample 811431 | NCBI WGS metagenome assembly JQIA01 (sample SAMN02998118, study PRJNA258478) | marine sediment metagenome | biome: marine; feature: seafloor; material: sediment; isolation source: oil-polluted sediment collected from 3 locations (0.5 km, 0.7 km and 0.9 km)... | place: USA: Gulf of Mexico ...
ATTTGGAGTTAATAAAATGAAGTTTAAAAGTGTTGTGGATGTTCAGGACAGGCTGGAAGGCGTTAAGTATATCGCCTCAAAAGAAATCTCCACCGTGATCTATCTTGCCCAGGAGACCGGAAAACCAATACTTGTCGAAGGACCTGCCGGCGTGGGAAAAACCGAGCTCGCAAAAAGTATTGCAAAATGCCTTGACCGTGAGATCATTCGTTTGCAGTGCTATGAAGGCCTTGATGAATCCAAAGCTCTTTATGAATGGGAATATGCCAAACAGCTTCTCTATACCCAGATGGTCAAAGAAAAAATAAACGATATCGTTTCTGAATCAACCACGCTGAATGAGGCTATTGATCAGATTGCAGAGCATGAAGATGCTTTCTTTTCTGAAAAATTTATCCAGCCAAGACCTCTCCTTCAGGCAATTTCCTCAGAAGAGCCGGTCGTATTGCTTGTGGATGAAGTTGATAAATCAGACCCTGAGTTCGAAGCATTTCTCCTTGAACTGCTAAGTGACTTTCAGGTTACCATTCCTGAAATCGGTACAATTAAGGCAAAAACACATCCATTCGTCTTTTTAACCTCCAATAATTACCGAGACCTGAGTGATGCCTTAAAAAGACGCTGTCTTCATCTTTATATAGATTACCCGGCCATTGAAACGGAAATGGAAATCGTCAAGATGAAACTTCCCGAGATAGATAAAGCACTCCTTGAAAAACTTGTAAAAATGATTGCGGCGATCAGAGACCTGGACCTGAAAAAGCAGCCTTGTATCTCTGAAACCCTTGACTGGGGTCGTTCTCTTGTTGCCCTTCAGATAGAGGATTTGTCAGCAGAAACCATTGCAGAGACGCTAAATACGATTTGTAAGCATAAATCAGACTATGCGATTGTAAAAAAGAATATTCTGGAAATTGTTAAAAAAGGCGAATAATGGTTAACCTGACACTCAGATTTGTTTCGTGCTGCAGGGCGGCAGATCTTCGAATTTCAACAGCTGAGGTACTCGACTGTGTCACTCAGCTCACCATGATAGATCCGGCCAATGAAGATGAATTCAAGCTGGTCCTGAAATCCAACTTTGCAAAAAGCAGAATGGAGCAGAGCCGTTTTGATCAGATGTACCACCTCTTTTTTCATGAAATGAAATCTGACCTGAGTGAGACGGTTAATAACCCTGAAGGCGGAAAATACCAATCGGTCTATGACATGCTTTCCGAAATGGAGGCAGCAAACGACCTTGAACAGGCATTAATGGACTATCTTTCCGGCGATCCGATGCGCTTCATTCAGGAAGTTCACAACATACACACCCAGGAAGAACAGGAAGCAAAGGCGTTGCGGTCAAATATGAGCCAGCTGGCAAGCAGGCTTCAGGTCATGCTTCAGATCAACAAACTGCAGAGTAAAATTCTCCAGTTTTTAGGCGGCAACCATGCTGAAATTGATAAGGCCGACGCAAAAGAAATCGGCAAAGAATTTTCAGAACGCCTGGACAATGCATTGCATCTCTTAAATGACGAGCCAAGACCAGACAACTATGCCTTGAAAAATGTAAAAGAGCACGAGCAGCACTACAACACCATTGGTGAAATCCCCTTCTCAAACCTCAGCCAGGAAGAGATCGAAGAGGTCAAAGACGTTATACAAAAACTTGTTAAAAAACTTGAAGAGATATCGTCACTAAGGTATTCCAAGAATAATAAAGGGGTTTTTGATCTAAAGAAGACGCTCCGAAAATCCGGCAAATACCTCGGCATTCCCATTGAAATTGTCTATAAAAACAAGGCACTTAAAAAAGGAAAAATTGTTACCCTCTGTGATGTTTCAGGATCGGTCTGGTCGACAGCAAGGTTTATGCTGAATATCCTATACTCACTGCAGGAATGCTTTAGTAAAGTCAAAAGCTATGTCTTTGTTTCCGACCTTGTTGAGGTCTCGGATTTTTTCATAAATTACGATACCAATGAAGCCATATCAAAAATCATGAACGAGGCTGATATTAATTATTATGCACCGACTGATTACGGCATGGCTTTTCAGCACTTTAAAAATGAACACCTCAATGATCTCGATAAAAAAACAACCCTTTTAATTATCGGTGATGCCCGTTCAAACTACATGAATCCACAGGAACTTATTCTGAAGAAAATGAGAGAAAAATGTAGGCGGGTTGTCTGGCTCAATCCGGAGCAGCAACAATTCTGGGATACCGGCGACAGCGAGATGTATACATATAAACCTCATTGCAACGAAGTTCGTCCCTGCGGCAACCTGAATCAGCTGATCGATTTTATTGAAGAGCTTGTGATTTAATAACTTTTTTATTCTTGATATGATGCTCAATACAACCGGCCTCCCTGCTTTTTTGAATATCTTCCACCATTGCATGTGCAGAAAAAGCAATAACTGAAACCGAGGTATTATAATGCCGCCGCCCAATAACGTAGACAAATCAATAAAAGAGGTAGAGCAGTTTGCTTTAACCGTCGTTCACTTCTTTCCATAAATAGATTTCCGGTTGTATCAGTTACAAACAATTGGGTAATGTGACCAGTCTGTTTCGCCCTTCGTCTTTTGCCTTATAGAGCGCTGTATCTGCACAATTCACCAAAAACGCCGGTTTTGTACCTGAAGAGGGCAGCATTTCTGCGGAGCCGATACTGAGTGTGACAAATTCATTTACAGATGAGCCGGCATGCTCAATTTTTAACTCTTCAACCGCTGACAACATGTGTTTCCCAATCTGATTTGCACCGGTTATTTCTGTATCCGGAAGAAACACACAAAATTCTTCACCACCATAACGGGCGATAACGTCTGAGGGTCTTTTCAAAACATATTGCAGGGCACCGGCAATTTTTGTAAGGCATTTATCGCCCATTTGATGGCCATAGATATCATTGTAAAGCTTGAAGAAATCAACATCTATCATCAACATTGAAAGTGGCGTGTCCTGTCTTAAACCCCGCTGCCATTCACTGACAAGTGTTTTATCAAAATATCGCCTGTTCGCCACACCGGTTAGACCATCAACCATAGCCATCCTGCTGAGCTTCTCATTAGCGGCCCTTAATCGGGTATTTGTGTTTTCAAGTATAAACGTCAGTTCCACCAGTTCTTTTTCACGGGCTATAAGTGCATCACTTTCCTGTTTTAATTTAAGAAACGATGCAACACGGGCCAAAAGTTCAACCCTTCTTATCGGCTTTGTAATATAATCAACCGCTCCTGCATCAAATGCCGCCTGAAGGCTTTCATTACTGTTATCCCCTGTAACCATGATAACCGGGGTGTCGTTGAATGCTTTTATGGATTTAAGTCTTTGTGTTGCCGTAATACCGTCCATTCCGTCCATTTCAATATCCATCAAAACCAGTTTGACGTTTTCATATGGCTTTTCCACCTGACTCTCTTTTTCCAAAAGCGCCAGCAACGTTTCAACAGACTCTGAAAAAACCAGATCGTTATACCCTGCTGAAGTCAAAAATACCCGTAACTGAGTGTGTACGTGAATTGAATCGTCAATAATAAGGATTTTCATATAATTATTCCCACTTGTTGGTATTTGTCTCAAACCTGCGTGTATCGTTTTTTTTGATATCAACGTTTATCTAAATAAGAGGGCGGATAACTTCGTGATTATATAAAACCGTTTTGATAAAATTACATAACTGGTCAGACAGAATCTGTATAAAGAGCCTTGCTATAGATATAACCGACTAAAACAATTATAGAATAACACTATTTATAATTCAGATCAACATAGATATTTGTTTTAAAAATCGTCGAATAAAAGTCCTTAAGCGTTCAATTCATTGAGAATGACAGAAGATTAATCATCTGATCGATTTTGGAGATTAACCGATCATATAATACCCTGATAAATTTATATCTTTTTTTTAAACGCATAATACGCTAAAATACTACTATATTTTTTCCCATCCGAAATTCACAGACAGACTGTCTGTAATTTATACCCGATTCATCATCTTTGATATTATATTTAAAGGAAATATCTATGGGGAATACTTCTTTTAAAACCTGTCCGCACTGCAGTGACTCATGGTCAACGCAAAAAGACTTTATTATGGATAAGGCGCTCGATCTCAACGGATATAAAGCTGATTTTGAGGAACTTGAATACGGCATGTTTTTTTTCACTCACAACAAAAAGGGCTGCCACTCAACTATGGTGATCGAAGTGAGTGACTTCATGAACCTGTTTCAGGGCAAGGTTTATACAGAACGAAAAACCGGCGGACCAGATTGCCCCGGATTCTGCCTTGATGAAGAACAGATGGACCGTTGCGATGCCATCTGCGAATGCGCTTTTGTACGTGAACTTCTTTATAAAATTAAAAACAGAACCGTTTCATTCTGATTAGAAACAGGAATTATATCCATATGGACGTAGAAAACGACGCATATAAAAGAATTATTGAGCACCTCCATGACGGCCTGTATTTCGTCGATAATAACAGAGTTATCACATACTGGAACAAGGCGGCCGAACAAATATCGGGATTTTCTGCAGATGAAGTAGTTGGCCGTTCATGCAAAGAAAACATCCTGACCCATATTGACAGTTGCGGCAAAAGTCTTTGTCATGGCAATTGTCCTCTTGCAGGAACCATTTCTGACGGAGAGCCAAGAGAGGCAAAAGTATTTATGCATCATAAAGACGGCCACAGGATACCGGTATCAGTCCGGGTAAGCAAGCTGACCGATGACTTTGGCAATATTATCGGTGCAGTTGAGCTTTTCACGGATATCAGCAGCCAGAGCGCCAATGAACTCAGGGTTAAAGAACTGGAAAAACTTGCACTGCTCGATAATCTGACACAGCTTGCAAACAGAAATTATATTGAAAAGGAGATTGAAAGCAGGTTTCAGGAAAAAAAACGATTAAATGTACCGTTCGGCATTCTCTTTATCGATATTGACCACTTCAAATGTTTTAATGATACCTATGGCCATGATGTGGGCGATAAGGTTTTAAAATTTGTCGCAGATACGTTTACTTCAAATGCCAGATCATTTGACTTGTACGGGCGCTGGGGCGGTGAAGAGTTTATCGACATTATGCGTAACGTGGAATTAGAGGAACTGAAGATTATCGGTAACAGGGTCAGGTCTCTGATTGAAAATTCATATATTATGCAAAATGATGAAAAACTGAATGTAACCATCTCAATCGGCGCAACAATTGTTGATAAAGATGATACGCTGGAAACACTTATCAAAAGAGCCGACACCCTTCTTTACGAGAGTAAGAAAGCAGGAAGGAACTGCCTGACAGCATTATAACCAACCTGCATCCATCCCATCGCTGTCACCGTTTTTAGTGACAGCGGCTCTTAGAGATTTCGCTCAGGTTATGGAATGCTGAAACATAAAACTTCGGCTTAACACCAATTCGTTTATGAACAAGGCCGATACGAAGCCGGGTGTGTACATAGCCTTTATCATATTCACCATCGAACAGACTTAGCACATAGTTTCGCTGATACATTCTCAGCCTGCGTAACGTCTCTGCATCGCCAATGATACGATCCATTTCATCAAAAGTAAGAATCTGATCATAAAAATGATCAATAATCTCATCAATATTATCCGCAATAAGTCCTCTTAGTAAGGTCAACGTACGGACATTCTCATCAGTAAAATTGAGGTACTTTTTCCGGCGCTCTATTTCATGCCGGGTTATTTTAAGCTGCTTAATCAACGTTTGACTGGTTGTTTTCATCTGTTCACCCGATTTTATTACATTCTGATTAAAAGAAAGGTATACAATTTACAATACGGGAATTCTGCCTGAAGAAACTTTTGTGTGAATAAATATGAATGAAGTTATTCATATCAAATGAATAAAAAAACAAACCAGAAGTAAACATAATGTTTCCATTGATTTAAAAGGCAGTTCTGGTTATTTAATATATCAATGGATGACATTCGGTTATTTATCGATGTTATAACGTTTCAGGGAGAAATCAATAATGTATAAATGGATACGCAGGTTTTTATTATTCTGGCCTGTAACTTTTTTTACACTTATAGTTATTGCCGTCGGTGCACGCTTATGCCTGACGGTTCTGTTTGCTCCCTCTGCCCCGGTAATATCACCACAACTGCCTGTAGCCAAAACTGTCAAAGAAACAGATATTACAGAGTTAAACCTCCCCCTGTCGATCCCTCTTGCTGCTTTAAAAAAAGCCGCTGAACAATATGTTCCGGAAACATATACCGATATCGATGAAGACCCAACAGATATGTTGATTGATGACACCCTTACATATCATTTAAAACGCGGTGAGATAACCATGGAAATAAAAGGGAATGGTTTTTCCTTTTCCTTTCCGGTCTCAGGAACAGTAAATACTGATGGGAAAGTCAATCTTGGCGTTGTCAAATTTAAAACCAGTGCACATGCGGATGTGGAGGGTATTATCTCAGGAAGCATTGCATTCAAAATTCTGCCGGACTGGCGGCTTGAACCCGACCTTGACTTCAAAGTCGATATCAGCAAAGCAGCAATACCAATTAAAAGACTCGGAACAATCAGCCTTCGAACGTTTCTTGAAGAAAAACTTTCAAAAAAAATAAGCCGTAAAAAGAAGCGACTCACCAAAAAGGTTATGGATAAGGATATCATACGAGACAAAGTCACCGATGTCTGGAAAAAAATGCACCGCGTAAAAATGATCAATAAAAAGCCGCTTGCCTGGGCAAAGGTTATTCCTCAGGAAGTTGGTTTTATGCCTCTTCTTGCTGATGGCAAAGACATGCTTAAAATTGGCATCCGCCTAACCCTTAAAACTATTATTTCGGTATCTGACAACAAACCTTCAATCACCTACAGAGCACTTCCGGATGCAAAAATCCTTAAAGGGGTTACGGACAGTTTTAGCCTCCGGGTACCGGTTAAAGCGGATATGGCCACACTTAACCGTTTTATTGAGAAAAAAACTGTCGGGAGGGAAGAGGAACCGTTGAAAGATCTGACGGTTTCTGTAAAACGTGCAGAACTGCTTTCATCCGGAAATAATCAGCTGACGGCGGTTCTTTTTGTTGAGGCATCTCACAAACAATTCGGGCTGAAGACTGAAGGCCGCTTTTATGTCCACGGTCATGTTGTCTACCACAACAAAACAGGCAAGGTCCGGTTTATCAATTCCGGCTACGATGTTGCATTTTCACGCTGGTGGGCCAGTGCTGCACATTGGATTGCTGCCCCCTGGATCAGTTATGAACTTGACCAGCGTCTGATTTATCCATTGAATAACGAGATTGAAAAAGCCCATGAATCAATGAATAAATGGATTGAGAGCCTCGTTGTACCACCTGGCGTAAAGGCTGACCTCGTATTAAAAACGCCAGAACTCCTTCAGTTAATTATAAACCGGGACGGCATTTTTGCTGAATTAAAGCTCGATGGCAATTTAAGTGCTGAACTCAGTTTCCCTGAAATAAAACCCTTAAAAAACAAGCGTAAGCACTAAATATCGGGCCAGCTTTCCTGCCGTTACAAGAATCAAAAAAACGACAATGTTAATCTTCAGCACACCTGCAATAAGGGTAAGCGGATCACCAATAACCGGAACCCATGCCAGCAGCAGACTGAAAACACCATACCGGCTGAATCGTTTTTGCGCTTTTGCAAATTCTGCTTCAGTCAGTCTGAACACTTTTTCAAACAGAAAAAGACTTCCAAAAAAACCGGCGGCATAATTTACCAGCGATCCGAGCACATTCCCCAGTGTAGCAACTGATACAAGGACCACAGGACTGAATCCGTTCATCAGCAGAGCACCAAGGACAATTTCTGAACTTAAAGGAAGGATTGTTGCTGCTAAAAATGATGAGAGAAACAACCCGATATAACCAAACTCTGTAAAATATTCCATAACTACTACTTTCAGTCAATAAACTGTCCAATTTCACTATTTTGCTCTTTTATTTCGTGAATCATATGATCATAATGTTTCATTCTTGATATTGAACGATAAATCAACCAGACACCGAATGTAATAAGCACGAGATTAAGAATGCCAAGGGGAATAAGAAAATGAAATACCCTGGTCACGTTATAGTATTCTGATGTTACAACAAGAAAACTGATAACAGACAGCGGCAATGCCAGAACAGCAATACCGGTTCTTAAAACCGCAAGAGACGTTCTTTTTTCAGCCAGAAGAAGTTGCACTTGATTAATGGCCAGGGCATTTTTTTTATTATCTCCATTCGTCAAAGCAGTCTCCTTTGAATCTTAATCAGAATCTTTCAGGTTAAGACCTTATAATTATTATAATATAGTTCAAACAAACAAATCTTTCAAATAGAAAGCGATAATAATTCGAAGGCACAGCCTCTTTTTGACACGGACACGTCCGATATTTGTAATTCCGAAAAAAGAGGAAAAACATAATTAAAGCCCCTTTTTTTCAAAAAGATGATAAAAACGCTAACAGAGTTTAACCCCCTGAATCAACAAAAGAATACAATCATACCCCGGATATTTATCTGTTACTGTCCGGGGTATTTGATACCTTGACATGCAATTTTTTTTTGTATATATACCCCAAAGTTGCGAAGCGTTCTCTGGATTTCACACATTGAACCATAACTTATTTTTTATTCAATAGTTACAATCAGTTATATATTTTATCAGGAGTCGTTATGAAGAAGATTAAAACATCTGTGTTACTGTTAGCTGTTATTTTTACCAGCTCTTGTGCAATCTCAGTTGTCGCACCTGTAAAATGGAGTCTTCAGGAAGAGGGAATAGTTTTACGTGTCTATGCTGACAACAAACTTCACAGTGAAGTCGGAAAGGCAAAACCACTTAATCTGATTGTATATCAGCTAAAAAACCCCGCCTCATTTAATAAGCTTGCTGACGATAAAACAGGCCTATATAAAATGTTGAAGTGCAAAGAGTTTGACCACAGCGTTGCTACGGTAAAAAAGATCAAAGTCTCCCCTGGAAGTGAGGCCATCTATAAGATTGACAGGGCTGAAGGAGTCAGCCACATCGGTATTGTCGCAGGCTATAATGCGATGGAAAAAGAGAAAGTGACCCGAATATTCAGCGTACCGGTCTACATTAAGAAAAAAGGGTCTTTTTCATCAGAACGTCAACTGGTACCTGCTCCGCTTAATATAAAGGTCATTCTTGGTTCGGACAAAATTCAAGATAAGATCAGAGTAGCCTTTAAGGGAACTGAACCCCGTGAAGGCCGGTAAGCATGAATATCAGTGACAGCGTGCGAATTGAACAGTTAACTGTTACCCTTGACACATAAAATTATCTCGTATATAAGCCATTGCTTAACAGAGTGTTACTGTCACCTGAGTTTTAATAAACAAAATAATCTGGTTCAAATTTACGGAACACAATGTTTTTACAATGATTATCAGATGTTTTAAGTTTTTTTCATGCAACAAGTGCATGCCCCTGTATAAAGACGAATTCAAGGATTTGTCATTCTGATAATCATTTTTTTTTAATAAAAAAATCATTTATAAGAAGTTAAAAATACAAGTCATTCCTGAAGGAGTATATTTGTGAGAATTTTGACAATATTTTTTTTAATAATACTTGTTGCATGTATTAATGCATGTTCTTTTTTACCCGCTTCACCCCCTAAATGGGAGCCGCAGAAAGAAGGCATTGTCCTGCATCTGAAATCTGACAACAAACTGAACGTTGCAAAGGGCAAAGCCTATACGCTTTATTTTGTTATTTATCAGCTCACAAACCCCAATGTTTTCAATCAGCTTTCTGAGGATGAAGAGGGTTTATCAAAGCTTCTTGCAAGTAAGATTTTTGATCCGTCCGTTACTGCTGTTAAAAGCATCGTCATTTATCCCGGTTCAGATGTCACATACAAAATAGACAGGGCTGAAGGAGCACGATATGTCGGCGTTGTCGCAGGATACAGAACCATGACAAAAGAGCGAATGGTAAGACTGTTTGACATTCCGGTTCATGTAAAGATTGATAATGTATTAAAAATGACCCAGAAACTGGCACCGGGCGTTCTTGATATTAAACTGAAACTCGGCCCACAGCAGATCGAAAAGTTAAAGGAAAAAGAGTAATGGAAAAGCCTCTCTTCTGGCATCAGGGACTGTTTCTTCAACCCCAGCACCTCCAGTTGAATGACCGCCACAATCAGTCCAATTTCACACCCTATCATAAGTTTATCCGGCCATACCTTTACGGAACAGGCATGTTCGAAATAAAAGAAACAGCTTTATCAAATTATTCATTTCAGATCGACAGCGGAGAATTCTGGTTTAGAGATATGACCTATGCCGTTCTGAAGGATAATGCCATCATAGAACCACGCCTGTTTAAAGATGTCTGGACAGATGGCGGTAAACACCTGACTGTTTACGTTGGCTTAAAAAAATACAGTGACAACGGAGAAAACGTAACAACCATAGAGTTTGGTCAGGACCTTTCCGGCGTAAATACCCGTTTTGTGACCAATGCAAGTCCGGACCAGATAAACGACATGCACCAGGGAGGTTCTCCGGCGCAGATTAAAAAAATGACCTATCTGTTAAAGATTTTTCTGGATACAGAAACAGAACAGCTTGGGAATTACGAACTGATTCCGGTTGCACGCATTGAAAGGCAAGGAGAAGAGATTCGGCTTTCAAAAGAGTATATTCCGCCCTGTATTTCACTCAATGCGTCAAATGTACTACAGGACCTCCTTAAAGATATTTATAATCAGCTGACCTTCAGGGGGCGCGACTTAGAGTCTCACAAACAGAAGCGTGGCATTCATAATGCTGAGTTCGGATCCAGAGACATGGTATACCTTCTGGCACTCCGCTCATTCAACCGATATATCCCCCTTCTTTCCCATATGAACGAAGGCCATGAAATTCACCCATGGGATATTTATTCAGTAATACGACAGTTCATCGGAGAGCTCTCTTCCTTTTCTGAAAAAATTGATGTTCTGGGTGTAGATGATGAAGGAACACGACTTCTTCCGGAGTATGACCATGAGAATCTATGGCATTGCTTTGCTGCTGCCGCAAAACTTGTTTCAGGTCTCCTTGATGAAATTACAGCAGGTCCGGAGTATGTTATCCCACTCAACTTTGATGAAACATATTACTCAGCTGTTTTAAAACCTGAATTTTTTGACGGTAACAACCACTATTACCTTGTTATCAGGACCAATGATGAGATTAAGGATATTCTTGATGCTGTTGAAATTGAAGTTAAAACCGGTGCGTTAAAGATGCTTCCGATACTTATCGAACGTGCCCTTCCGGGGGCCACACTTGACTATCTCCCGGTGCCGCCTCAGGAACTTCCCAGACGAAGTGATTCTATCTATTTCCACATAGACAATCACGGCGAGCAGTGGACAACAATCGAAAAGGAAAAAACCTTTGGCCTCTACTGGGATGATCCTCCGGAAGATGTAAGCATCGAAATAATGATTGTCAGGAGAAAGTAATATGCGTTTATGTCATTGTTTTATTGATCTGATAGCCTATGTCACTTATTGCCGGACAGAAAAAGTATACAACGCTTTATCCATTGAAGCGATGCGTTCTGAAATCCGGAAAAGGATCGATAAAAGCCTTAAACTCTTCGAAGAGAACAGTTTTTCCCATGATGATTACGACCTTGCCAGATTTGCAGTTTTTGTCTGGATTGATGAGACTATTATGCAGTCCACCTGGGACGGAAAAGCACAATGGAAGAAAAACCTCCTTCAACGGGAATTTTATAAAACAAGTGGTGGCGGGGTTGAATTTTACAACCGACTTGAAAAATTAGAACCGGAACAGAATGAGGTTCGCGAAATATATTATCTTTGCCTGGTCTCCGGTTTTAAAGGCATGTACGGTACATCCGATGAAGATAACTTTGCCCGGGATGCCATTAAATCAAAAAACCTTAAAAGACTGACAGGAACAATGGACGGTCCTGCCGCCTCTGCAAATGAAATGCTTTTTGCAGAAGCCTACGGAGAGGACCTTAAGGCTTCCGGTATTAGTCCCCGCAGATTTAATATGTCACCTCTGACCGCCCTGATAACGTTCAGCCCTGTGGCTGTTTTCTTTTTTCTCTTTATTCTTTACAGATTTATCCTAAACAATGAGATGATCACTAAACTGGTACCTTAATGAAAAAGTTTTTTAAAATAATAATAATCTCAATCCTTTTACTTGCTCTCTTTTTTCTTCCTGTTATCATTGCCGTAATGATCGGTGCTTCGGCATTGTCAGGGTTCCTCGTCTCACTTTCTGTCTTAAGCCTGGGGCTTTTATTTATGCTTTTGAGGGCATTCTGGCAACGATGGCGTGAAAAGAAATTTATAAACGGCCTTCTTGAGCAGGATGCGGAATCAACGACTGTTACTGACAGACAGCTATCTGAAGAGCTCTCAAAACACTGGAAAGAGGCAATGGGCGACTTGAAAAAGTCTAACCTTAAAACCCTCGGCAACCCCCTCTATGTTCTACCCTGGTATATGTTTATCGGTGAACATGGCTCAGGGAAAACAACCGCACTTAAAAATTCCGGTCTTACATCAAAATTTGCCTCACCGCCGCAGGCAGCCGGTATGTCAGGAACCAGAAACTGTGACTGGTGGTATTTTGAACAGGCCATCATTATCGATACCGCAGGGCGCTATGCCCTCCACCAGGACGAGGTAGCCGACAGAGATGAGTGGCGCCTCTTCCTTGCCCAGCTTGCAAAATACCGAAAAAAAGAGCCTCTCAACGGGCTAATCATCTCTGTTTCAGCAGATAAACTGTTAAAATTCTCACCGGATGAAATTCAGGAAGAAGGAAAAAAAATCAGGATCCGGATCGAAGAACTTATGCAATCGCTTGGTGCTAAATTTCCGGTATATGTCCTTGTTACAAAGAGCGATCTTATCTATGGCATGAAACAATTCTGCGATCTGCTGCCGGAAACATCCCACGATCAGGCCTTCGGTTATCTGAACGACGATTTTTCCGAAGAAGTTGTGCAGATTGTTGATAAAGCGTTTAATTCCCTCTCAGAAAAAGCAGGCAACTATCGCCTTAGAATGGCCAATACCCCTGGGGATACAAAACTACCGCCGGAGGTCATCCTCTTTCCGGAAGAGTTTGCAACCCTTAAAAAAGGACTCGCCGGTTTTATTGAAGGTGCCTTCAACAAGAGTGTCTATCAGGAACAGCCTTTTTTAAGAGGAGTCTATTTTACAAGTGCAAGGCAATCCGGTGAACCTCATTCGCATTTTATAAATGACATCGGTCTCAATATTGATAAAAACAAAGCAGTTTCTGATAAGAGCTATTTTTTATATGACTTTTTCGCTAAAATTCTACCGTCTGACAGAGGGCTTTTTGTTTTAACCCGCAGGGCGCGTGAATGGAAAAAGAAAATTAAAATCATGAAAATGTCTGCATGGGCTGTCTCCATTTTCGCCTTATGCGGATTTTTGTCATGGTCTTTCGGAATCAACCTTGTAACGATAAAGAAATTTCAACAGGATTTTTCAAACCCACCTGTTCTGAGTGGTAAGCTGCTCACAGATATCAACACATTAGATAAATTCAAAGAGACCATTCTAAAAATTGAAAAACAGAACCAGCAAAGCTGGCTGCCCGGGTTTGGCCTCAATCACAGTAAAAAGATTGAGCGGGATTTAAAAAAAACCTACTGCCGTTTCTTTAAAGACGATTTTATACTCTCCTATGACAAGAAAATGACTGAGGCCGTTGTAAACTATACAGAATCAACACCATTAAACCTCATCGGCAAAACAATACCCCACTATATCAAAAGAATAAACCTGCTGAATGCAAGCCTGACAGCAAAAACCATCTCTGATATGGAAAGCCTTTCACTGCCCGACTTTAAAAGCCTGGTGCTCTCAGAAGGTCAAAAGGCGATACCAAAATCATTTGAGCTCTTAGAAAGCCAGTATCTTCACTATCTTTTATGGGCAAGCAACAAGTCCAAAGCTAAAGAGATGGAACGGTTAAAATCGAGGCTCGATTTTATTGCTGTTAAAGAAGAGATCTCAATGCAGTGGATGGTTGCCTGGTGTAATAGCAACCCACAGGTCGCTCCAATTACGTTAAGCGATTTCTGGCCGGGTCGAAATACACCTGACAAAGCCAGAGTCGTTGCCCCGGCTTTTACCGTAAAGGGATCCGATCAGATTGAGGCAATGATTACGGAACTTGAGCAGGCAATGGAAACCCCACTGAATATCGAAAAGAAAAAGATAGAGTTCCGGCAATGGTACAAAGATCAATACATTGATGAATGGTTCAGCTTTGGCAATGCTTTTGGCATAGGTATTCAAACCCTTGTTGACGAAACAGAAAAACTGGCCACCGCTAAAAGAATTGCCGCAGGAAAGGGTCCATACCTGTCGTTACTCTCAAAAATGGCAGAAGAACTGGCTCCGTGCCTGGACACCCAAAAAGCCCTTCCCCAGTGGGTCGAGCTCGTATATTCATTTGATGAAATCAAAAAATACTCTGCTAAAGCTGCTGCTGCCGGTAAAAGCGGCATGATGGGAAATATTGCCAAAAAAGGGCTGAAACTCTTTGGTAAAGCAGGGAAAATCGCAGGCAGTACCAATGCACAGGCGTCAGGCGACGGTGATTCTGATCCTGAACATTTAATGATATCTGCGGACAGCTACAACCGTTATGTTAAAGGCCTTGAAGGTGTTTCCAAGGCAAGCGTATCACCAATGTCATCCTATGCACTTGCGTCAACGGTCTTTATTGAAGATCCTGCAACCGGTGAATCCCCTGTTTTTATAGCAAAGCGCGGGCTTGAAGATTTAAAAGTATCCATCCAAAACCGTGCCGCGCCCCAGAAAATGTTCACTGGCCTTTTAAACGGCCCCCTCGATTTCGTCTGGAAATATGTTTGTAAAAAAACAGGGTGTCATATACAGCAAAGCTGGGATACAAAAGTCCTCTCTGAAGTTGACGGCGTCTTTGACGCAAAGGTATTGTCCGGACTTCTTTTTGGAAAAGGTGGTTATGTAAATAAATTTACCACAACAGATATTGCCCCCTTTGTAACACGAAGCAGGCGAAAAGGTTTTCATGCCAAAACGGTTGCAGGGGAAAGGATTCCATTTTCAGATTCCTTTTTTGCCTACCTGACAAGAGGGGCTTTTTCTGTTCAGTCGGAAAAGGCAGAATACAAAGTTGTGCTCAAGGGGATGCCGACAGATACAAATTCTTCCGCAAAACTGATTCCCCATGTGACAAAGCTTGAGCTTGAATGTGCTGAAGGTTCTCAAACGCTTGAAAACTATAACTTTCCGGTCAGTCATACTTTTGTCTGGTCGCCTACCGGATGTGGCGATGTGAACTTAAAAATCAATATCGGTCACCTTGTTCTTGAAAAAAAATATACCGGTTTCCGACCCTTTGCTAAATTCTTAAAAGACTTTTCAAAAGGTCAGCATACATTTTACAGAAAAGAATTCAGAGGTAAGAGTGCAGCCCTGAAACGAATGGGCATTAAGTACATCAAAGTTAAATACAAAATTTCCGGGGGGAGACCAGTAATCAGGCTGCTTAGAATGGCGGCTGGCAATGCTCCGGAGGTAATTGTTCCTTGTTCGGGCTGATAAACGGAAAAGACAACTGGAAATGGGCTGCCTTTGGAAAACATCCTTTTGGGGGCGATTTTTTAAAAGCCGGAGATATTACGCCGCTTTTAAAAAGTTTTTCTCAATGGGTGGACAAAGGTCATTCAGGACTCTCCCGTCGTGAAAAGAGCGATCTTTCATTTTCATGGCGATTTTGGGCAAAGGGCCCGAATAAAGAGTTGATTTGCGGTATAATTCAATCCAGCGTTGATAAGTATGGCAGACAATATCCGCTACTGATTATTGGGTCGGGCCTTCGGCAGTCCCTCAATAAAAACTGGCATCTTATCCCATACGCCTGCGAAAAATCATGGGAGCAACTTGAACGTTTTCAACAGAATGAGTTCAAAAATTTTAAAGAATTGAAGCGCGAATTGAAGAAATCAACAGCCCCGGCTGATAATCTCCAGGAACTTGTTAAAATAAGCGAAGCTTTTAGACATGTGAAAATAGATGATTCAGAAAAAGGCAACAACTCAGATTTTATGAATAAAATGAATAACATCGAGGCCCTGGACCGTGCCAACAGCTTTACGGTTCATATCGATATTGGGGAAAAAGAGAGAGCCTTAATCCCGGCATCAAAACTACTTCTTCTCCTGAAAACAAGGTCCGGTGTTGAACCCGACGTTGTTTTTCTTGGTGAGAGTGACGATGAAAAACGCCTTTTTTGTTTAAAAAGACCGCTGACAATTGATGATTATAGAAAACTATGCGGAAGGGAACAAGAAAGCTTTTAGGCATTAGCTTTTGGGTGTTGGCAAAGTTGCCCTATGCCGCGCAGCAAGTGTCCCTGGGGTGCGGACGGTCAATTTAATTATAACTGAGCAAAATGACACCATAACAGTAAACTAAAAACCAGGATAAAAAGCAAATAATATGGACTACTCACAATTAGGCATCGATTCGGTTTCAGATAAACACCCTTCAGGCAGCGATGTCAGATATGAAAAAGACTTTGAAGCACTCCAGGCTGAGATCGATAAACTGGCATCACCGACAGAGAGAGATTCTTTCGA
>JQIA01000800.1_pt1 | contig 16677 bp, 9 predicted proteins | sample 811431 | NCBI WGS metagenome assembly JQIA01 (sample SAMN02998118, study PRJNA258478) | marine sediment metagenome | biome: marine; feature: seafloor; material: sediment; isolation source: oil-polluted sediment collected from 3 locations (0.5 km, 0.7 km and 0.9 km)... | place: USA: Gulf of Mexico ...
GGAATATTTGAAGTCACTAGATTCCCACTTTCGTGGGAATGACAATTAATTGGGTTTAAATCTAATAACTATAGCGTTTACCGTTTGTATAAGGCACAAAGTTTCGGGAAATCCGCTCCGCTCCATTCCCGAAACAACTTAAAGATGTACTCCAGCCAATCGGAAAACGCTATATATAATTTTCATTGAATTAATATTTTATTAAATTTGTCAATGCGTAAGTCCTAGTATCGTTAATTTTTAAAATTTAGGCTTTAGATTTGTAGATCAAAATAATAGATAAATAGTCACATTTAAATTTTGGTAAGAAAAATATCAAATTAAACATATTACAATATATGAAACCAGCATATTTAACAATTTGGTGGTTGTGGTTAGTTTTAGCTGCTATAGTTGCCATAACTCCATCATTACTAATTTATTGGCAAGTTGTTGGTATTATCCTATTATTACTAGCACTGATTGATGCCAGGAATGCTTGGAAATTACCTGATATAAAAATTAAACGCCAAGTTGCTAATTCATTGTCTTTAGGTGTTTGGGCTGAGGTAGCTTTAAATCTAAGCAATTCTACTAATCGTTTTATTTCGTTAGAAATATTTGATGATTATCCTACAATTTGTGAGTTGCAAGGCCAACCACAATCCATAATCCTGCCTCCTTTAGCTACCTTGAAAATTCAATACCGTATTTGTCCTCAACAACGTGGTGCAACTAAGTTTTCTGGGGTACATTTATTGCATTTATCACCATGGAGAATTTGGAAACGCTACCATTACATAAAACTAAAGACCCAGATACGAGTTTATCCAAATTTTGCAACAATGACAAAATACGCATTATTTGCAGCTGAAAATAGATTGGGTCAATTAGGTATCCGACAAATCCAAAGACGTGGAGAGGGACTAGAATTTCATCAATTGCGAGAGTATCGCACTGGCGATATGTTACGTCAGCTTGATTGGAATGCTACTTCTCGTTACAAAAAGCTAATTTCTAAAGAATATCAAGATGAAAGAGATCAACAAATTGTTTTTTTAATTGACTGTGGACAACGTATGTTGGCTAAAGATGGCACATTATCACATTTTGATCATAGCCTTAATGCCATATTATTACTTTCCTATGTAGCATTAAAACAAGGAGATGCATTGGGCTTAATGACTTTCAGTGGTGAGCAACGTTGGTTAAAACCTCAAAAAGGTATGAAGACTGTAAATAAAATATTGGATGCGGTGTATGATTTGCAACCTAGCACTCATACTAGTGATTATTTACATGCAGTTAATCAATTATTAAGCAAACAGCGTAAACGAGCTTTAGTAATCTTAATTTCTAATTTACGAGACGAAGATGATGATGAATTACTACCAGCTCTACAGTTATTACGCAAAAGACATTTAGTTTTATTAGCAAGTTTACAAGAACGAATTTTAACTGAAGTATTGGAACAACCAATTTATGATCTTGAAGATGCTTTACGTTATACTGCTACCTTGAATTATCTGCAACAACGTTATCAAGCTCATAATCGTTTAAATGGCCATGGTATTGTGTATTTAGATACAATTCCAGAACAATTACCAATAATTAACCGTTATTTAGATATTAAACGTAGTGGTATGCTTTGATGGATAAATAATATAGTTTCCAAATCTCTATCATAAATAAAAATATTATGTTTAAAAATTTTAAAATTAACAGTAAATTAGCATTAATGGTTGCTTTACCATTGCTAGGTTTAATTTACTTTACAATAGATAATACTTTAAACAAATTAGCAATAGTTGAGCAAATGAATTCTTTGCAGGAATTGTCAGAACTTGCAATTAAATCAAGTACTTTAATTCATGAATTACAAAAAGAAAGAGGTATCTCAGCTGGTTTTATTGGTAGTGTAGGCAGTGAATTTATTAAAGAACTTGAACAACAAAGGGTTGCAACTGATATTGCAATTTTTACTTTAAAAGATTCTATAGAAATACTGGTTATTAATAACTTAGAAATTCAAAAAGCATTACGTTTAACTTTGAATAAATTAAAAAAAATTAGTACTAAAAGATTTTTAATTAATAAACTAGAAATAGATGTGGAAGATGAGTTAAATTATTATACTGGTATAATTAATTCTTTACTGTTTAATATCAATTATTTATCCAAAATTATAACTCATGGTAAACTATCACATAATGCCATGGCTTATGTAAATTTATTACAAGCTAAGGAAAAAGCTGGGATTGAAAGAGGTACTTTAAATAATGCTTTCAGCAAAGGCCATTTTGCTCCAATTATATATAAAAAATTTGTGTTATTAGTTGGGGCTCAAAATATTTATATTGAGAACTTCTTCTTTTTTGCTACTGATAAACAACAGCAATTTTATCGGGAAGTAATGAATATTAAGTCTACTAATGAAATTGAAAAAATTAGAGGTATGGCTTTTAAAAGGGCCTCCAAATCTCAGATTTTATCAGAATTACGGGCTAATTTTTGGCCTAAAGGTTTGATTCAGCAATTAAATAATTATGTATTGTGGAATGAATTATATTATCTGGAGGAGTTTCATCAACAATATAAAAGTTCTTTCACTTTGTTAGAAAATTATAAGAATTTACCTTATGTTTCCAAAACTGAATATGCCAATATTAAAACTATTCAAGATATTTTTAATGAATATAAAAATTCTTTATCTACTATAACTGAACTTAAAAAACAACCTACTACGTCAGAAGAAATCGAAGCCATTATTGACAATATAGATTATACTCCTGCTACTAAAGCATTCAATGATTTGTTGAATGGTAGTTATTTAGGAGTAGAACCTATTTATTGGTGGGAAATTGCTACTGATAATATTAATCGCTTAAAACTAGTAGAAGATAAAATTGCTAATGATTTGAAGCAATCAGCTGTTTCACTGAGAAGAAGTGCTCATTCTACATTTGCATTTTATTTATTGTTAAGTGGTATCACAATTTTATTAACAGTTTTATTAACTATTCTATTTGCTCATAATATTGTAACGCCATTAAAATCATTGGTTAAGATCGCTAATCAAATAACTTTGGGTAATCGAGATGTTGACATTCGTATTGATTCTAAAGATGAAACTGGTCAGTTATCTAATGCAATGTTACAAATGGTTTATTCGATTAATTGTTCAGAAAGTATGCTAAAGGATACTAATGTAGCTTACTCACGTTTTGTACCAGATGAATTTTTAAAATTGTTAAGTAAAGAACATATCTTAGAAATCCAACTTGGCAATCACATCGAAATGTATATGACAGTATTATTTGCAGATATTCGTTCTTTTACTAGTATCTCAGAGAAAATGTCACCTCAAGATACGTTTAATTTAATTAATTCTTATCTGAAAAAAATGGGACCAATTATTCATGAATATAATGGCATTGTGGATAAATATATTGGTGATGCAATCATGGCTTTGTTTATTAATGCTGATGATGCTGTTAAGGCTTCCATTGCAATGTTACAAATGTTGGATGAATGTAATCGTAGTTGTAATCCAATTCGCCAGTATCAAAAACTTAAAGTTGGTATTGGATTAAATACTGGCCAACTTATGTTAGGAATTATTGGTGAAGCGAATCGTTTGCAATGTACTGTTATAAGTGATGCGGTAAATTTAGCTTCTAGGTTAGAAGGAGCAACTAAAACCTATAAATGTTCTTTGATTATTAGTCAAAATACTTATGATGATTTGAACGATCATGATGATTATGCAATTCGATTTCTTGATAATATTCGAGTAAAAGGCCGTTATGAAAGGATTAATATATTTGAAGTTTTTGATTGTGAACCACAAGAATCTCAATTAAATAAACAACAAACCTTACCAATATTTGAACAAGCCGTACATTTATATCAAGAACATAAATTTCTTCAAGTAGGTAGATTAATGCAGAAATGTTTGCGATTAAATCCTTTTGATGCAGCAGCAGATATTTACTTGCAACGTTGTCGGCGTTTTTTAAAAATTGGTAGCAGTGAATATTGGGAACAAATTGCCAAAAAGATTAACTGGACAAATTCTTTGTCAGTTGACGACCCAAATATTGATAATCAACATCGTGAAATATTCATCAGAGTTAAAAATCTAGTTATGTCAATAGGTAGTGGAGTTTCTGAAGAAGAAATATTTGATATGTTGAATTTTTTAGGTAGTTATGTTACTTCTCATTTTACTTTAGAAGAAATGTATATGGAAATATACAATTATCCACACTATGCTTTTCATAAAGAACAACATACTTCACTGATAAAGACCTATGAAAGATTTAAACGCCAATATAAAGAAAATGGTGGAGATATATATTTTGTATTACAAATTCAGAAAAAAATAGTTGAATGGGTTATCGAACATATTAATAAAGAAGATAAAGATTTATGGAAATTTTTATTAGATAAACGCTAAAGCAATTCTTAATTATGAATGCTTAATTCTTAATTCTTAATGAACTTCAATATATCAAGTATATTAATTTGTATTAATGTATTATAGTTAATTGAGAAATGCTATATAAAAAAATAACGTTCCAAAAAGCTATTTCAAATATATATAAAGATAAAGACGATGATGCTAGAGAACATAAAAACAACCAATAAATTAGCTTTTATGTTAGCTATCCCGATGATAGGTCTTGTTTATTTAGCTACAACTATTACTTTAGGAAAGTTGGATATAGTCAATCAAATGAATATGTTGCAAAACTTTTCTGAGATAACTGTAAAAGCTAGTGCATTAATTCATGAGTTGCAGAAAGAAAGAGGATTATCTGCTGGTTTGATCAGTAGTAATGGTAGTAAGCTGTTTCCAACTCTACAGAAACAAAGATTAAAAACTGATAAAGCTAGGCAAAAATTGGCTGAGTTTTTAATAATTCTTGGTACTGATGATATTCGTGATAAATTTAAATTAGTTATAATAAAAATAGATAGTATCACTAGTATAAGAACCTCTACTGATAAATTTAAGATATCAGTACAACAACAAATAGATTATTATAATGAGTTAGTTGCTATGATTTTAACTAATATTAACCATATTGCAAAATCTGTTGCCAATAATGAATTCACTCATAAAATAATGTCATATGTCTATCTTTTACAAGCTAAAGAAAAAGCTGGTATTGAAAGAGCGATTTTATATGCTGCTTTAACTAAAGGCCATTTCAGTTTTAGTCTATATAAAAAAATAACAGCTTTAATTGAAGCTAAAGATATTTATACTAAAAATTTTTTACTCCTTGCCACTGATATACAACGGCAATTTTATCATAATACTATACAAAAAAAATTGATAAAAGAAATTCAAAATGTCCGAGAAAATTTCTTTACTAAAAATCTAAAATTACCACAAAATACTAATGGACATGAAATTGTAAATGTTTTTAAATTTAGTGAACAATTATTAGATTATGGAACATTACAATCACATATATTAGAAACGGAACCAACTTATTGGTGGAAAATTGCTACTGCCAACATTAATTTATTAAAACAAATTGAAAATAAAATATCATTTGATTTGCGAAAATCTGCAATCAAATTTAAACAAAATGCTCAAATAATTTTTATTGGTTATCTTATTTTTACTAGTTGTATAATTTTATTTACTTTTTTTTATGCTAGGATCGTTTTACAAAAAACTAATCAGGCTTATTCTCGATTTGTACCTAATGAATTGCTTCAATTATTAAGTAAAAAAGATATACTTGATATTCAGTTAGGCGAACATGTTGAATTGAATATGACTGTATTATTTTCAGATATTCGTTCTTTTACTAGCTTGTCTGAAAAAATGTCAGCTCAAGAAAACTTTGAATTTATCAATGCTTATCTTAGTGAAATTATCCCAATTATTCATGCTAATAATGGTATTATAGATAAATATATTGGTGATGCTATTATGGCTTTGTTTATTAATGCAGATGATGCGGTAAATGCAGCTATTGATATGGTAAAAATTCAAAGGTATCAAGGGATTGAAGCTGGAATAGGACTTAATACTGGTAACTTAATGTTAGGTATAATTGGAGAAAAAAAACGACTGCAATGTACTGTGATTAGTGATACAGTAAATGTTGCATCTCGGCTTGAAACGATTACTAAAATCTATAAAGTTCCATGCATTATTAGCCAAAGTACTTTTGATGATTTGGCTGATGCATCATTATATAAAAATAGATTTATTGACAATATAAAAGTTAAAGGTAGAACTGAACATCTTAACATTTTTGAAATTTTTAATAGTGAAGAAAAAAACATCCAAGCTAGTAAGTTAGCTAATTTAAAATTATTTGAAACAGCAGTTAATTTATATCAACAGCATAAATTTATTGAAACTGAAAAAATAATGCGACAATGTTTGCAAACTAATCCTTATGATACAGTTGCAAAATTATTTATACATCGTTGTGAAAAATTTTTAAATAATAAAAATATTGAATTATGGGAAAATTTAATTAAAAAAACTGATTGGGTTCAAGATTTAGCAATTTATCATGAAACTATAGATAGCCAACATCAAGAGTTATTTGTCAGAATGAAAAAGCTGATGTTATCAATTGCTAAAAGCCAGTCAGATAAAGATATAGTTGAGATGATTCAGTTTTTAAAAAGTTATGTGATAATTCATTTCTCTACAGAAGAAAGCTATATGAAACAACATGATTATCCATTTTATATCATTCATAAAAATGAACATGAACAATTTATGGATAATTTGCAAGGCATAATAGATTATTATGAAAATAATGGTAGTAATTTATACTTGACTTTACGAATTAAAGAAGAATTGATTGAATGGTTTATTAAACATATAAATAATCAGGATAGACAATTAGGAGTATTTCTTAATCCTTGATTTATATTAAATAACATTAGTAATTTGATATTATTTACAGTATTATAATGTTTTGTCTTTGAATACATAAGTAAGGAATATATGGAAAAAAATATTTATATAACTATTGTAGAACAATATGATAAACAACTAGTTAAATCAGTTAACGAAAAAATAAAAGAAGGTTATCAGCCATATAGAGATGTTGTTGTGGCTTTTAATGAAGCTGGCGTAATTAAGTCTTATATACAAGTTATGATGCTACAAGACGAATAATATACGAATTGGGCTATTGCCCAATTTGTAGACCATACCTTTCTATTTTATATAAATCAATATCTAACTTTTAAATTCTAAATACTGTAATTTATTTTCCATATTTTGGAAAACTTTTATTCCTATCATTAATACAAATATCCATTGAATATAGATACTTAACTAAAATACTAATTAGCATTCCTATTGCCGTTATATTACTTAAAATATTTTTATTATTTAGATTTTAAATAAAAACTTTTAATAAATTGATTTTATTTTAGATTTTCATTAATATTAAAGATATTAGACTTCATAATTTACATTTTATCATTAAATTCCATTCCTAAATTATTAAGAAATTTTGGGATTTTCGTAAATAAAAGTTTAAACTATAAAAAATAATTATACACAAGATAATTAAGAGAAAAGATGCAACTTGATGAACACTAACGTATATCAGAAATTACTTACTGATCTTGAACAAGCCAAAACTGTTATCAAACAAATTCAAAATACAAATTCAAATAAACAGTTGCTACATTTACAAATGTTTATTGATAAAGTTTATATTTCATTACAAAATAACGATTTTCAGTTACAACGTCATGCCTTAGAAACAATCTTTAATGAAATAATTATTACTGATATTAAAGGTAATATTCAATGGGTTAATTTGGCTTTTACCTCTGTAACTGGTTATTTATTTGAAGAAGTTATTGGTCGAAATCACAACACCTTTATTACATCTGGTCAACAATCAAAAATATTTTATCAAAATTTATGGAATACCATTAAAAGTGGTAAAGTTTGGACTGGAGAATTAGTCAATCGATGTAAAAATGGACAGATGATTGACTGTAAAATGATCATTACCCCAATTAAAAATTCTCAAAATCAAATCATTAATTTTATTGCTGTTAAACAAAATATTACCGATTATAAATTAAGCAATAAAGCACTTATTGAAAATAAAAATTTCCACAATCTTATATTAGAAAATATTTCAGACACAATTTTTATAACTGATGAAAAAGGTAAAATTACTTATATTTGTCCTAGTATTAATATAATTTTTGGTTATAGTTATGAAGAAGTACAAGATATTGATAATGTTTCAAATTTATTAGGTTATTCAATTGACTATTATAATTTGGAATTTAATAATAAAACAACTAATATCGAACTTGAAGTAACCGATAAATTTGGTAAAGAACATGTTTTATCAGTTTTTATTAAACCACTATCCACTAAATCCTCTAAATCCACTAAAGCAATACTTTACACTTGTCATGATATTACTGAACAAAAACGTCTCTTAAGCGTTTTACAATCAAGTGAGGAACGATTTCGACTTTTGTATGAAAAAACTCCATTAAGTTATCAAGCACTTGATAAACAAGGAAAATTGATTACTGTAAATCAATCTTGGCTTAAAACATTTGACTATACATATCAGGAAGTAATTGGCAAATATTTTACTGATTTTTTAGACACAACATGTGTGGAATATTTTAAAGAAAAACTTCCTGATTTCCAATTGATTGATGGATTTTCCCGAATTCAGCTTGGCATGCTTCGAAAAAATAATGATGTGATGTTAATTGAGTGTAATATCAAAACTGAATATGATACAAAAGGTAATTTTCAACAGACATGTTGTGTTTTGCAAAATATTACTGAGCGTGAACAAATGGAAAAAGCATTGCAGGAAAGTGAAGAAAAATATCGTAGTCTGGTAAATAATATTAATATTGGTGTATTTAGACTTTCGGTTGATGGTATATTTTTGAGTGCTAATAATGCTCTTGCTAAAATGTACGGTTTTGATTCAATTGATCAGTTTATGCAAGAACCTATAACTTCAAGATATATTGAACCTAAAGACCAATTGTTAAATACTCTTTATGAACAAGGGGAAGTAAAGAATTTTGAGCTAGAAACTATACATAAAGATGGTTCTATCTTTCATATTTCCATTTCTGGTATTTTAAAACACGATGATGATGGCAAGCCTATTTTTGTGGATGGTGTTGTAGAAGATATAACTGAACGTAAGCAGATGGAAGTAGATCTTGCCAAAGAACGGGCTTATTTAGCATTGCGGGTAGAAGAACGTACTGTTGATTTGCGCCAAGCAAATGAAGAACTAGCTCGTGCCTCTCGTCTTAAAGATGAATTCTTGGCTAATATGAGTCATGAATTTCGTACTCCACTCAATGCAGTTATTGTATTTTCTGAATTATTATTAGACGAAATTCATGGTCAACTTAATGTTAAGCAAAGTGAATCAATAGGATATATTGAGCAAGCAGGCAGACATTTATTATCATTAATAACTGATATTTTAGATTTATCTAAAATTGAAGCTGGACAACTGGAATTACATATTGAACAGGTTCAAATTGATTCAATTTGTCAAGAAAGCTTACAACTTGTTAAGCCATCTGCTACAAAGAAAAAAATTAAATTACTGATTTCTTATGATGGTTTTGTCACTGTTGTACAAGCTGATAAACGTGGATTAAAACAGATTTTAGTTAATTTATTAACTAATGCTGTTAAATTTACTCCAGAAGGAGGACAAATAAAATTAGAAATTATTGGTGATGAATTAAATAGTATAGTTAAATTTAACGTTATAGACACTGGTATTGGTATTCCTGAATCTGAAATTGAACATTTGTTTCAACCATTTGTACAATTAGATGGCAGCTTATCTCGCCAACAAGAAGGGACTGGACTTGGATTATCCTTAGTTTATAAATTAACAGAATTACATGGTGGTGGAGTTCAAGTCGAAAGTGAAGTTGGAAAAGGTAGTTGTTTTAGTATCACATTACCTTGGCAAAAAGTTAATAATAAAGTAGTAAACTTATCTGACATACCTAATACCAATAAATTGATATTGTTAGCTGAGGATAATGAGAGTAATATAATTGGCATACAAACAGGTTTACAAGCGAAAGGTTATCAAATGATAATTGCTCATAATGGTATCGAAGCGATTAAATTGGCTAGAGAGAAACTCCCAAATTTAATTATAATGGATATCCAAATGCCAGAAATGAATGGTATTGAAGCAATTCAACATATTAAATCTGATTCTAATTTAGTTAATATACCAATTATTGCTTTAACGGCTCTTGCTATGCCAGGAGATCGTGAACGCTGTTTAGAAGCTGGAGCTAATGAATATTATAGTAAACCAGTAAATATAAAACAATTACTTATAGCAATAAAAAAACAACTATCTTAAGGAGATATTTATTCAATGTTTATATTTAAAATATTAATTTTATTAATATCAATATCTGTATTTGCAGAAGATTTTGACTCTAAATCAGAAATTATAGTTGGCAGTGAATTTGATTATCCACCATTTGCTATATTGAATGAAGATAACAAAGCAGATGGTTTTAGTGTTGAATTATTTAAGGCTGCTGCTAAAGCAACTGAACTCGAAATAGAATTTAAGATTGGAACTTGGAATGAAATAAGACTTGCATTGAAAAATGGAGAAATAGATGCATTGCCCCTGATGTCTTATTCTAAAGAAAGAGATAAAGTGTTTGATTTTACTATGCCTCATACTGCTATTTTTGTGCGTAAAGGAAGTAAAATAAACATTCAATCAGAAGAAGATTTAACAGGTAAAAAAATAATTGTTGTGCATTCTGCTGCAACTCACGATTATTTAATAAAGCATAATGTCACTCAAAACATACGTTTAGTCAACACAGTTTCAAGTGCATTACATTTATTAGCTACAAACCAAAACTATGACCTTGCTTTTGTGTCAAGATTGGTTGGTACTATAATTTCTAAAGAATCAGATTTAGCCAATATTGAAATGATTGGGCCTAATATTCCAGTTTATGAACGTGGTTATAGTTTTGCGGTCAAAGAAGGCAATCAAGCTTTATTGATACGTTTAAATAAAGGTTTAAGTATTATCAAGGAATCAGGCCAATATGATGTTATTTATGATAAATGGTTTAAAATAATTCAACCTTATGACATTAATATACAAAGATATTATAAATATTCTACCATAATTTTGAGTATTTTAACAATAGTTTTGTCCATTATTATTTTATGGTTGTGGTCTCTTAAGCATGAAATTAAATGGCGTAAACAAGCCGAACAAAAACTTGCTAAGTTTAATCATAAGTTAGAAACTGAAGTACATAATCGTACTCAAGAACTACAAAAATCTAATCACGAATTATATCAAACAACTGAAATATTAAATATTCTTAATGCAGAATTATTATATGCAGCAGAGGAATTAGAAGGTAGTCGTAATAGCTTCCAATGTATGGTAGAGCAAAATATTATTGGTATGATGATAGCTGATCATAATGGTATTATTAAATTTTTTAACTCGGCAATGCAAGCTCAACTTAGTGAACATAATTTAGAAATTGGGAAAATATTTAATATACCTATTAGTAATAAAGTTGAAGTTAAAATCATTTTACATAATAGTGAAATTGGTACTGCTGAAATGAATATGGTAGACACAATATGGGAAGATGGATTAGCTTATTTACTGACTCTACATGACATTACTAAAACTAAAAATGCTCATATAGCTTCAGAAGCAGAAAAAGATATACTCTCTAAACAGGTAAAAGAACGTACAATCGAATTAAGTAGAGCTAATTCCGAACTTGCTCGTGCCGCTCGTCTTAAAGATGAATTTATGGCAAATATGAGTCATGAATTACGTACTCCACTTAATGCTGTTCTAACTATGTCAGAATTGTTAACTGATGGTATTTATGGAGATATTAATAAAGAACAGTCAGAAGCAGTTGGCCATATAGATAAAGGAGGTCGTCTTTTATTATCTTTAATCAATGATATTTTAGATTTATCTAAGATTCAAGCTGGTAAAATGGAATTAAAACCAGAAGTTGTAAGTATTAAAGAAATTTGTTTTGCTTGTATCCAAATGGTAAAACAAATGGCTATGCAAAAACAAGTAAAGATAACGTTTACTTGCGATGATGACGTAAAAACCATTATGGCTGATAAACGGGCATTAAAGCAAATTTTAGTAAATTTATTAAATAATGCAATTAAATTTACTCCTAACAAGGGTAAAGTGATCTTGGAATTGCAGGCAAATTCAACAGATAAAATACTTTATTTGATTATAACTGATACTGGGATTGGCATTCCAGAACATGAATTAGCTAATTTATTTAAACCTTTTGTACAAATTAAAAGTAATTTGAATCGTGAACATGAGGGAACTGGACTAGGACTTGCCTTAGTTTATAAGCTAGCTGAATTACATGGTGGTAGTGTTCAGGTGAAAAGTAAAATTGAACAAGGTAGTCAATTTACCGTATCACTTCCTTGGCAAGAAAGTGAATTATTACCAGCTATTGATGAACAAATATATTATAATCAAAAAATCCAGATTCGCCATGCTTCAGCTCTTATTTTAGTGGCTGAAGATAATGAAACTAATATTATAGCGATACATAGCGGTTTAACTGGGTATGGTTATAAGGTTGATATTGCCAGAGATGGAATGGAAGCGGTTAAGATCGCTCAAGAAGTTAATCCAGCAATTATCATAATGGATATTCAAATGCCTGGTATGGATGGTTTGACAGCAATTAGAGAAATTCGGGCTGATAAATATTTTAATAAAACTCCTATTATAGCTCTCACTGCTCTTGCTATGCCAGGAGATAAAGAACATTGTATTGAAGCTGGAGCAAACATTTATTTAAGTAAGCCAGTAAATATAAAACAGTTAGTGAAAAAAATAGAAGAATTACTTACATAAACAGGACTTACGCATTGATAAAATAACTATCTTGTAAATTTGCTGTAATACAATGGTTTATTTAGAATTTACGATAATTTATAAATTATAATTTATATATATTTATAAGTTTTTGTCATTCCCGTGAAAACTGGAAACTAGAAATATTTGAGATCACTAGATTCCCACTTTCGTGGGAATAATAATTAATTATTATAAAATAACTATTTGATTTAATATTCGATTAAATTTGTCAATGCGTAAGTCCTAATCTATTAAGAATTAAATATTTGATATATTGAAGTTCATTAAGAATTAAACATTCATAATTAAGAATTGCTATATATCAGTTAATTTTATTAAATAATTTGAACAATTTTTTGAAAAAGGAATTTTTTATGAAAAGTAACGTTTTAATTGTAGACGATCAAGAAGTAATGCGTGATGCTATAACAGGTATGTTAAAAGATCAAGGATATGAATTATTTTATGCTGTTGATGGACAAGAAGCATTGATTCAGGCAGAAAATATTCAGCCAGACATTATTTTATTAGATATAATGATGCCAGAAATGGATGGTTTTGAAGTTTGTCAACGTATACGTGCTGATCCTATTTTGGCTAAAATTCCAATTGTAATGGTTACTGCCCTTGATGATCATGATTCACGATTACGTGGAATAAAATCTGGGGCTGATGATTTTATCTCTAAGCCATATAATATATATGAGCTACGAGCTAGAGTAAAAACCATTACCAATCTAAATCGTTATCAATGTTTAATGACTGAACAAAGTAAATTTAAATGGATGATAGAAAATACTGGAGAAGCTTATTTAATACTTAATACTGAAAAGCAGATAACTTATGCTAATGCTAAAGCTTGTTTATATTTAGATTATCAACATGATACCAAAGAAAATTTCATTCAGTTGGTAGCTCAGTCTTATCATCAAGTACATGATAAATCTGCCAAACCAGAACCTGTCGATACAGAACTAAATGAAATTCCCTGTTATATTGTACGTCCTGATACTGAATCAGCCTTATCATTTTGGTTGCGAGTTGATGTAATGGAAATGACAGAAGATGCAACATATTTAATTCATTTGCATGATATTACAGATACTATTTTGATGGATCGACAAAAATGGGTTTTTAGTGGTCAGATAGGTCATAAATTAAGAACACCACTTATGCCTATCATTGGAGGAATTGATTTTTTACTGCAAAATATAGTTAGATTAGATAAAAATAAAATCAAAGAATTTTTAGAAATGGCTTATGAAGGAGGTACTAGACTTAGTTCTCAAATTGAAGAAATACTAAGTTATATGAAGATATCTAATACTACCCAAACTATACATGAGCCTTGTAATATATCTGCTATTTTGACAGCTATTAATTCTATCAAGACTTTATTAGCAATTGAGTCTGTACAAGTTATTAAATCAGAAGATACTGGAGATGATTATAATATATCTATTTCTAGCCAAACGATAGAAATTATTCTTACAGAAATATTTTCCAACGCAAAAAAATTTCATCCAATTGAAAAGCCTAATATAAAAGTTAAATTATCTAAAGAATCAGAAAAGGTTACCATTCAAATCATTGATGATGGATTAGCTATACCACCAGAACAACTCGCAAATATATGGATGTCTTATTATCAAGGTGAAAAATATTTTACTGGTGAAATAAAGGGTATGGGATTAGGTTTAGCAATGGTTGCATCTTTAATCTGGGAAGTAGGAGGAACTTGTGCAGCTTATAATAGAACTGATAAGGATGGTTTTATAATAGAATTTACTTTGCCTATTACATATCCAGTTCAATACGATGAAATTTAAATGTTATTATTGATTTTTTTATTAAATACAGCTACTGTAATTGAGCCAAAATTAGTAGATAATTTTCCACGTCAATTATATGATAATTCTGGCAATACTGTTGTCCTTACAACTAAACCAAAGAGAATAGTTTCTTTAACTTTAGCTACAGACGAAATTTTGTTAGCTATCTGTCCGACAAAATATATTGCTGCAATTAGTACTATGGCTACAGATAGTAATTATAGTAATATAGTTGCTCAATCAAGTCGTGTTGCAGCTAAAACAACTACCAATACTGAGCATATTTTAAATTTTAAACCAGATTTAGTTTTTGTTGCTAGTTATAGTAGTGCAGAAATGGTTGAACTATTGCAAAAAACTAGAACTGCTGTATTCCGTTTTACTAATTTTAATAGTATTAATGACATAAAACAAAATATAAAAACCGTAGGTTTTGCAATTGGAGAATATAAACAAGCAGCTACTATTATTACAAAAATGGAAGCAGATATTAAAGCCATTCAAGCCAATATTCCTAATATTAAACCACCACGCATTATGTCATATAGTCCAGGAAATTATACTGCTGGACGTAATACTACTTTTGATGATATGACTAGATTAGTTGGGGCAGTTAATATCGTTGCAGAACAAGGTATTGAACAACATGTAAAAATTAATAATGAATATATTTTGGCTTGGCAACCAAATTTTATTATTTCTCATGCACATAAGGATAAATTTCAACTAGTAAAACAGCAGATGTTAACTAATCCCGCTATAGCTGCTAGTAAAGCCAAAATTATAATTATTGAAACTCGCCATTTCTTATCAGTTTCTCATTACATCGTTGCTGGAGTTAGAGCTTTAGCCAGAGAATTATATGACTTAAAATAAATTACTCAGAAATTATGGAGTTCTTTTAAACTCCATATCTAAATTTAATTTTCTATAACTTGTTCTAATACTTGTAAAAATATTTTATTTTCTTCTGGAGTTCCAACTGTAACTCGTAGGCAGTTTTCCAAAGTTGGATGATTACCGTGTAAGCATTTTATTAAAACATTACGAGCTTTTAACCTTTCAAATACTTTTTTAGCATTTGTGGTTTGAAATAGGATAAAATTAGCTTGACTAGGCCAGGTATGTATACCTTCAATTGCATCTAACTGTTCTGCTAAATATTCTCTATCTAATTTAATATTCTGAGATTGTAATTCCAGTATAGAATAATTGCGTAACGCAAATATAGTGCTTAATTGGGTTAAAGAATTGATATTATAAGGTAAACGTAATTTTTCAATTTGTTCTAGCCATTTCTTTGCACCAACCAAAAAACCTAGTCGTAATCCAGCTAATCCTAACTTAGATAATGTTCGCATGATCAATAAATTAGGATATTTATCCAAGTAAGACATAAAAGTATGTTCAGCAAACGGAGCATATGCTTCATCTAATACTACTAAACCAGAAGAAGTTTCTAAAATTGCCTCAATGTCGTCAATAGAAAAACTGTTACCAGTAGGGTTATTAGGATAAGCCAAAAATATCAAAGCTGGTTGATGAATTTCGATTTCTTCCAACATGGCAAACATATCCAACTCAAAATCACCAACTTGCAGAGGTACACCAACATATTGCATTCTAACAAAACTAGCAATCATACGATACATTACAAAGCTTGGTTCTGGAGCTAACAACACCCTTCCTTCATCATTTAACGCCAAAGCTAACATTTGAATCAATTCATCAGAGCCATTACCCAAGATAATATCCATATCATCAGGTATTTTCATAACGGAACGTAATTGCTGTTTAACTTCACTGGCATTAGAGTCTGGATAACGATTTAAGGAAGCATTACGCACAACTTCAAGCCAAGCTTCAATTTGAGCTATATTCCAATGGTATGGATTTTCCATTGCATCAAG
>JQIA01000802.1_pt1 | contig 16665 bp, 11 predicted proteins | sample 811431 | NCBI WGS metagenome assembly JQIA01 (sample SAMN02998118, study PRJNA258478) | marine sediment metagenome | biome: marine; feature: seafloor; material: sediment; isolation source: oil-polluted sediment collected from 3 locations (0.5 km, 0.7 km and 0.9 km)... | place: USA: Gulf of Mexico ...
CACTATTATCTCTAGCTATATCAGTTAAAGTTTTATCAAAAATATCAGCAAAATTAGCCTCACCTTGTTTAGCAAATAACGAAGATATAAAATGCTCTGGACTAATACGAGCCGTGCTTGGATCTAACCGCATATTTAACTTTTTAAACTGTTTTTCCGTATATGCCTGCAACATTTCCTGCCAATTTTCAGCCTTAGCTATTTTCTTATCTATTTTTTTAACTTCATAAACATACTTATCATTAAGAAATTTATACAAAAAAACCTGCGTAATAATTTTAAACTCATTACCATCATTACCCAAACCAAAATTAGCACAAACACTTTTCAAATCATCTATAAGTATTTTAGTCTGTTGTTCAAACGATTTTATTTCAGTCATTAATTTCTCTTAAATTTTCTTTAAAGGTTAATTACATATCTCATGTAGGATGTAATGAGTTTACGAATTACATCTTTCGAGTCACATCAGATACACGATTGATGCAATTCATACTTCAATGAATTTACGAATTACCTCTTTCGAGTCGCATTAGATACACGATTGGTGCAATTCATTCTTCAATGAGTTTACGAATTACATCTTTCGAGTCGCATTAGATACACGATTGATGCAATTCATACTTCATTGCATCCTACATTATATCTTGATTTAGGAAAGATGTTCTAATACATGACAGGTTTTTAATACGCACCAACACCACGATATTCATTCATATATTCTTTAACAAGCAATTGATTAATCATTTCAACTGATTCAATTTCAAGCTCAAATCCCTGTTTATCCTCAAATTCATCAAATATTAAAGGCGGAATCATCCGATTAATAAAATTCTCATTTTCAAGTAAATTAGCATTTTGCTGGATTTGGTTATCAACTTCTATTTTTAAACCCTTCAGAGCTTCAAATAACTTACTTTCACTCTCAGTAAGCGAACTTTTTTCCAGCAAACGCTTATGTAAACGAACGTATTTTTCATCATTATTATACTTAGCTTTTAACAACTGATTTTTACGTTCCAACTCTTTGGCTTGATTGTAAATATCATTTAAAGCCTTAATGTTGCTTTCCATCTGCTCTTTTGAAACTTCATTCAGATTTTTCTTATTAAATAAACGCATTAACTCTTCTTTTAATGAAATAAACTCTGGGTCTTGCAAATCAAAATTAGCACCTAAACTTTCACGAGTTTTTTGCAAACTATCTTTTAACTGATCAGCGATTACCATTTCTTCTTCTTTAACTTTAGTAAAAGCAAAAATAACATCTTCTAAAGCAGTATTCAGCAAATTATTGCTATCGGTACCATTTTCTAATGTTTCTTTCAAATTGACCAGTTTTAAACGATTATCAGCTTCTCTTGATAAGACATTAAGTTTTTGAAAATCAAGTTTTTCCAACATCTTATAATCACCCGATAAACGAATAAGATTATACAAACTCTTAGCATTGTTTAACGTATGGGTAATTTTTAACATTTCACCCCGATCATTAATTTGGCTGATTTGTTGAGAAAATTTTTCAGCATTATCTGTATTAAAACAAAATAATACTTCCTTAATTTCTTGTATTTCCTGTTCTATTTCTGCTTGCGATTTAAATAAATCATTGTAATGCTCAATTTCATCACCTAATTCAGATTGCAATTCTTTAAAATAATCCTTATTAGTTTTTTCAAACTCTTTTTCAATATCAGCAAAATCAACTATATATCCATAATTAAAATTTTTATAAGTTCGATTAACACGAGTTAGCATTTGCAATAAATTATGAGCTTTAATGACTCGGCCAACATAAAGCTTTTTTAGACGTGGAGCATCAAAGCCAGTCAATAACATATTATACACAAATAAAAAATCAATTTTGTCGGCTTTAAAATCTTCAACTAATTGTTTACGTTTTTCTTTCGTGCCAATGTCATGTAGTATAATAGCCGCCGTATTTACGCTGGTATTATTAACATATTTACGCTGGAAAATTTCGTACATCATTTTAGCTTGGTCAGACGAATCACAAACTACCATACCGCCTATTGTGTTATCATCCATTGTTATACGGGCTTGTTCAAAATCTTTTATAATATAGTCAAGCATTGGTTCAACAAATTTTTTATGAGCATAAACATCCTTTTTATTGGCATCACCTCTGAGAATTTCTATTTCTGCTAAAGTTTCTTGCAACATGAGCTTATAACTAGTTGCAATTTCCTCACGAATTAAACGCAAAGTATAACCGTCTTTAATAGATGCGTTGTAATAATACTTGTGAATATAACCACCAAACAATGATTTAGAATTGTAATCATCACCTAAAAGCGGCGTACCAGTTAAACCAATTTTAATTGAATTACGATCCACTTGCTCTAAATTAGCTAAAAAACTACCTTTAGGATTATAGCTACGGTGAACTTCATCTAAAAAGAATACCCGCTGAATGTTTAAGTTGTAATCGGCATTTTTAATAACATTGGAATCGTCCTTAAATTTTTGAATATTAACTACGGTTATCTCTGCTTTTCCCGAATTATTATGAATAGCAGCAACCTGTTTAATATCTTTGGCAAATGCTTCCCGCGAATCAATATTGTGAACCTTTAAACCACGAGATTTAAACTCTCTACTGGCTTGAGTCAATAAATCTATTCTATCAACGATAAAATAAAACTTAGCAATTACATTTTTCTTTTGAAAATAGTTAGATAAGTATTTAACATTGTAATAAGCCAGTGCCGTTTTACCGCTACCTTGTGTATGCCAAATTATACCTTTTTTTACTCCTGCTTCTAATTTTTGCTCAATGGCTTTAGTGGCGAACATTTGCGGATAACGCATGATATGTTTTTGCAAACCGGAATCTTCTTTAACATAAACTAAAGCAAATTCAAGGATAAAAGCTAAACGTTTACGCTGAAATAAAGAAGTACAAATTCTATTGGTTGGCGTATCAGGTTTTTTGTTTTCAGCAAATTCAACGGATTGTTTAATACTAATTAAGTTATTATCTTTAAGTACAGCAGTTTCAAGTTCATCATCAACCGTAGATAGTAATTCTGTTAAATTAAATTCTTCCCGAAAATAATTAAAAATGGGCTTCTGATATGACGTGGTAGCATAAAATGCCCCTTCAATTGGTATAAGTGAGCTATCATCATATTCCATATTATTTGAAAATACCATTAACTGAGTTAAATTAATGAATTTTCTAAATTTTTTATTTTGAAACCGAGTTTGCATACGCTTATATTCTGCAAGTATGCCATCTTGATTATTAGGCTTTTTTACCTCAATAAAAACCAGCGGCATTCCATTAATTAACAAAATAATATCTGGTCGGAATTCCTCATCATCCTTTTTATAGGTAAGTTCAGTAACAATATTAAAAGTATTGTTATTAAAATTTTCAAAATCAATTAAACTAATACCTGATTTATCTGTAAGTTTTGCAAAAAAAGCTCTACCTAAATCTTCATTTTCTAAACAAAGTGAAATTTTATCATAAACTTTCTGGGCTTCAATATTGCTAATACTAGGATTTACTCGTTTAATACTTTGGTGAAATATATCAGTAAAAATATTAGTTGATTTATCCCAAGTAACATTAGAATCTTGCAAGGATAGATATTCATAACCTAAACGCATCAAATGCAAAATAGTGGGGATTTTTACTCGTGAATCTTCGTTAAAACTCATGTGTTGTACCTTTTTTAATTATCTTGTGAATTTAACATACTCCTAAAACTACCAATTATTTTTTCTTAATATTTCTGGTTAACAATTGGATAGATTACACTAATATTAAATATTTCACTGAAAAATTCTATTGAAAAAAGCATAAATGATTCAAAAAAAGAATTAGCTAATTATAAAATATTTATAACAAATGAATTTTATAAAAAGCTTTCAAAATTAAACAAACGAGAAAAAACTTACGGAAGTATAATTCCCTAATCCACTGAAGGATAATTTAATAGAAAAATTTATTGGAAAACTGGACGAGATAAAAGTATTAAAAGGCCAATCATCTGATAATAAAAGGCCAGTAAAAACTCAAGCATTCCTCTCTCACAAGAATAACCTCAAACAATAAAATGAGAAAAGCACGTAGGGAATAATTGTCATAGAACCAAATACTTTTTTGGAAATGGTCTACTCATTTCCGTTACGCTCACACCATAAGTTACAGTAGATTGTCAAACTTATTCAAACAAATAATCTCATAGAGTCAATAGTTCGGATAGTTTGAGAAATTAGATAAAAAAATGAGAACTAAATCTGTGAGATAATAGAATTAAATAACATTATCAAAGGTTCTCATGGAGACATTAGAAATTGTTTTAGGCAAAATATCAAATATAAACAAAGCTTAAAGAAGGCAATATTGATGAACTTAATCCGTTTATGAGGCAAAACGAATTATCATAATCTAAGTCGTTATATCAATGAGTTTAATTAAGAATTATAAAATTAGGAATAAATAATGGATGCTTTAGATACAACTATGGAAAATTCATATCAATTTGAAGATAATACTGTTACTGAAATAGATAATTTTAAAAGTGAATGGATTAAACTTGAATTAGAACCAATTATAACAATACCACAGTTAGACATATTGAAAACCCAACTTGACCAGTATAAAAATTGTAGAGTACAAGTGTTAGGAGATAAAGTTGAACGAATAGATACCGCAGCTTTTCAATTATTATTGGCTTTTACTAATAACCCTGATGTTACTGTTGCATGGTTTGAACCATCACTCGAATTATGTAATGTAGCTAAATTATTAGGATTTTCAACAATAATTGGTCTACCAACTCAGGAAGATTAACGATTTATATGAGTAATTTAAATGGATGAACGAGAATTTCATTTTACTAAATATGATTTTGAAAAATTACGTCGGTTAGTGAATGAACATACTGGTATTAAATTATCTGACCATAAGCAGGAAATGCTTTATAGCCGTCTGTCTAGACGTTTACGTTCTTTAAATTTGACCAGTTTTGCTAGTTACTATGAATTATTAAAGTCAGATGATGAAGAAATAGTTAATTTCATCAATGCTATTACTACTAATCTCACAGCCTTTTTTCGTGAATCACATCATTTTAATTTACTTAAACAAGTATTACTACCGCAATTATTAGTAAAAAATTTAGCTTCACGACGGATTAGAATTTGGTCTGCTGGTTGTTCCAGTGGAGAAGAGGCATATTCAATTGCTATGGTGATTAAAGAAGCGATGCCAAGTGGTTGGGATGTTAAAATCCTTGCCACTGATTTAGATTCCTCAGTAGTAACAGCTGGTAAGAAGGGTATTTATACTCCAGAACAAGTACAAAAAATAACACCTGTTCGGTTAAAAAATTGGTTTAAAATTATTCCAGCAACTAAACAATTCCAAGTTAGTTCAGAATTACGTTCATTAATTACTTTTAAACATCTTAATTTAATGCATAAATGGCCTATGCAAGGACCATTTGACATCATTTTTTGTCGTAATGTAGTAATTTATTTTGATAAATCCACTCAAAAAATTTTATTTGACCGATTTGCTAATATTCTTGATGATGATGGCTATCTAATGATCGGTCATTCTGAAAATTTATTTCAACTAACTACCCGTTTTCGCTTGCTAAAACAGACGGTATATGTTAAATGTCACTAAACCCACCTCGTGCTTTGCCTGGTTATAAACATATTAGGCGTTATTGGGATTATCGTAATAGCGGTTATGTTGCTAAAATTTTACCAGGCGAATATTATGTTACTTATCATAACGAAATTTTGATGACTGTACTTGGTTCATGTGTAGCGGCTTGTATTCGTGATAAAATAATTGGAATTGGTGGTATGAATCATTTTATGCTACCACATATCACTAGTGATCGATGGGAACATACCCGTGCTAGTGCTGCTAGTCGTTATGGTAGTGTTGCCATGGAATATTTGATTAATGAGATTTTAAAACATGGTGGTAAAAGAGAAAATCTGGAAGTAAAATTATTTGGTGGTGGTAGTATCATGCAAAATATAGGCAATATAGGCCAGCAAAATATTGAATTCGTTAAAGATTATGTAAAAATGGAAGGTTTGAAGTTATTGGCGGAAGACCTTGGTAACGTTTATCCACGTAAAATACTATTTTTTCCTAGTACTGGTTTAGCACGAGTTAAAAAATTACGAGCTACTCAGCAAGTAGTTATTGAGCGGGAAAAAGAATATAAACTCAGTTTAGAAAGTCAACCGATTGCTGGTGATGTTGATTTATTTTAGGAGATGAAGCATTTGTCAAAGCTAAAAGTATTAATTATTGATGATTCTGCCTTAATTCGGCAAATGTTGACAAAGATAATTAATTCAGCTCACGATATGGAAGTAGTTGGTACTGCTGGCGATCCATATATTGCTAGAAGAAAGATTAAACAGTTGAATCCAGATATTTTAACTTTGGATATAGAAATGCCACGGATGGATGGTTTGGTTTTTCTAAGTAATTTAATGCGATTACGGCCAATGCCAGTTATAATGATATCCGCTTTGACTGAAAAGGGAGCTAATATTACTTTACAAGCTTTGGAATATGGAGCGATAGATTTCATTACTAAACCTCAACTTGATATTGCTAATACTTTTGAAGAATATGCAGAAGAAATTATAGCTAAACTCAGAGTAGCAGCTAAAATTAAAGTTCAAGCTCGTTCCATTCATAAAAAACTTGCTATTACTCCTAAATATTCAGCCGATGTCATTATCAAAAATACTCCATTACATCATAGATTTGAGACTACAGATAAAATCATTGCTATTGGTGCTTCCACTGGTGGTACTGAAGCAATTAGAACTTTATTAAGTCATATTCCGGCTGATACTGCTGGTATTGTGATTAGTCAACATATTCCAATAAATTTTAGTCGTTCTTTTGCATTACGGATGAACCAATTGTCGCCTATGACAGTGTATGAAACTAAAGATAAACAAGCGATTTTGCCTGGCCATGTTTATATTGCTCCTGGTGATTCTCATCTATTAGTAAAACGTTATGGAGCACGTTATATTTGTTCTTTAAACCAAGGAGAAGCAGTAAATCGGCATCGTCCGTCAGTTGATGTATTATTTCGTTCTGTAGCTCAAAATGTAGGACCAAATGCAATTGGAGTGATTTTAACTGGTATGGGTGATGACGGTGCTAGAGGTATTAAAGAAATGCATGATGCTGGAGCAGTAACAATAGCTCAAGATGAAAAAACTAGCGTAGTATGGGGCATGCCTGGTGAAGCAGTCAAACATGGTGGAATAGATCACGTACTTCCATTGCAACATATTGTAGAAAAAATACTGTCTATTTTACAAAAAAAATAATACCTATATAAGTAGGATGTAATGAGGAACGAATTGCATCAATCGTGTATCTAAATGTAACTCGAAAAATGTAATTCATAAACTCATTACATCCTACGTGAAATCTATATGCAGTCTTCAGATTATAATAAATACTGAGTTTAATAAATTCACTATCAAACTCAGTATTTATTAATCCTATTTAGGTGCTGAAGGAATGCTTTTCATAGGCGGGGAACGTAATAAGTCTAGATTTCTTTCTCGTTCAAGGTTTAACAGATGCACAAACTTACCATCTTGGTTTTTCCACCATTGATTTAACGTTGAATTTACAGTTGTACCTTCTTTTATAAATTTCATCATCCGTTTAGGTGGATTATGAGAGATAAGTACTAATACTTTGTATTCTCCATTATCAAGCGGTTCTACTTTAGTTATTTTCCATGTGTGAATTTGTAAATTCTTTCTAAAAGACATAAGGTAATCTCTGCCTTTCTTCAACTGTTTACCAGCTTCCCAACTTTCATAGGTATACATTGTATCAAAATCTTGTTTTTTCCAAGCTTCCATATAACCTGCAATGGTATTTTTAAGAGCTGGATGTTTTTCCACTGGGGATTGTAAAAGCTTAGTTGGTGGTATCTTTATTTCATCAGCGACACAATGGTTAAACCACATCAAACTTATAATAATAGATAAAATTATTTTTTGCATAGATTCCAGGTAATTTAGTAATTAATAATAGAATTAGTTTATCATAAATAATCAACATAATGTTCCATTTCAAAGCTAATTATCATTCAACAGTAAATGTAATTGGTTGTTCGCCATTAAAGAATATAGTTCCATCACTTTCTAATAAACGATAACCTACAAAAATAGTATATGAACCAATAGCAATATTTAACTTACCAGCATAAATGATAATACTATTCTTTGCTTGCAATTTAACTCCAGTTTTAGCAGCTTTAATATTGGCTGTATTTAGAGCTTCATAAGCAAACAAAAAACTATCTTCTGTTTTTACATAATAAGATAAATCTTCTGTGCTTCTAGACTGATAACCAACAATAACTAACATATCAGCAATTTTATCAATATGTTCATTTGCAAGATTAATTTCAGCTGTAATTTCTATATTTTTAGTTTTATCTTGAGATAAGTTAGACTCGGCAAGTTTGTTATCTATCTTTATTCCACCATTAAAATTTATATCTTGATTAGATTGTTCTAACTTTAATGCTCCATCTATAACTTGCATCGGAATAGCATTACCTAAAGACGGTAAATCATTAATTGTTGATGGAGAAACTGTTATTTCCTTTTGAGTAACATTGGTTAAACCTGTGTTGTCAGTAACTTTAAGAATTATAATATAAGTTCCAACTTGAGAAAAAGTGTGAATTGGTGATACTTCTTTAGAAGAGAAAGGATTATCATTGCTTGACCATTCATAACTAATAATATTACCATCGGAATCAGATGAACTTGAAGCATCTAAATTAATCTTTAATGGAACTTCTCCTTTTAATGGAGTAGCAGTAATCCTTGCAACTGGTGTTTGCTTAGTTATTACTTTATTAGTAGTACGAATCCTAAAAGTTTGGTGGCTAATTCCAGCCCATTTTTGTTTATCAAAAGGTATATAATGTCCTTCTATGAAAAATACATATTCAATATATCCCTCATTAGTATTTTTCTTATTATTGGCATAAAACTCAAAGGATTTACCTGGACTGCGTAAAAAAGAATAATAACGTTCACAATTAGGCAACATAGCATCAGGCCCAGCAATACTTAAAAAATCATAATAGTCATTTTTATTGGTAGATAATGCTTTTGTAGTTTTCATTCCTCGATCTTCAAATGCAAAAGAGGTTGATGAACAACCAGTATTTTTTTCACTAGCTATAAGTCTTACTAACACGTTATTGTGTAAATCAGAATTAAGATCCAATTCTTTAACTATATTTTGATTAATATCTGGAGTGACATCAAATGTTATTTTTCCATTTATAGGTATTGTAATTTCTTGACATCCTTCCCCACAAGAAACTTGTTGAATTGCAGCATTAGAAGAACTGGCTTCAACTTTTAGAGTAATAGCAGCATTTTGTTCATTATCATCAATGCCTTCACCAGCAAAAATCTTATTTATTTTACCTAGTTTAGCCACTGTGTATTCAATTGAACCCTCATTATAACCAACTTTATAAGGAGCATAAAAAAAACCGATTGCTGGAGCAGGTTTTGTAAAACTAACTGGGTTGGCTTCATTCAAAATAAAACGAGTTGCAGTATCGAGATACCATAAATAATCATCTGTTCCATCGTAAGTTTTTTCTGAACCAGTAAAACCAAAATCATTTAATTCAGAATTGACATAAACACTACCAGTTTCATCTCCAATCCATTGAATAGCATTGGGATAAACATTAGCAGCGCCAACCAATAATTTTCCACAATTATATGCGGTTGTTTGTGCATAGATTATTCCAACAGTTGGATTTTCCATATCACAATGATTGATCCTTATTACATCAGCTTCACTTATGGCAGAAGCAGAAAATGGCAGCAGGAATAATATAAATATTATTCCGTAATTTATTTTTAAATTCATTATTGCCTCAATTAAAAGTAAATCCCATTCAATATGATATTAAATGGGATTATTTAAAATAAATATATTTTATACTAAAATTTACTCTAATAAATCAGATGCTTTTAGTATTGTACTATCCCAAACTTGATAAACAATAGGAGTTTCGTTAAATACTATTTTGCCATTATCAATACCACTAGTGATTCGATAGCCAATCCAAATAGTTTGAGGTTGAGATAAGTCTCTTGGAAATTGACTAAACGCATCATAAAGACTGCCACTAAAAATATCAATATCCAAAGCCTGATTTAATATATCTTTTTCATCAGCAGCAACAATACTAGCTGGTCTAAGATTCCAAGGAATAAAAGGAGCTGGCTGTTCCACAGTAACATTCAAGGTTTTCATATACCAATCTTGTAAATCTGGGTTATCTGCTGGTCCAACTCTCATGATAATTAATGGTTCAGCTTCTATACCAACATGTTCAGGATCAATAATTACATTAGCTACTATAGACACTAGCGTTGCAACATTAAATTTTTCACCAGTAAAAAATTCATTATTAATTAATATCCCGCCCTTAAATATCGCTTGAGTATCTATAGTTCCATCTGGACCAAGTAAGATTCCTTTGCCGCTATCAACCCCTTCTCCTAATAAAGGCAAAAATTCATCAAGATATTTAACCATGCGAGAGGCACTAGCCATACGACCATTCTTATCTGTAATGACTAAAGTAATAACATATTCATCTTGGCCTGGTTGTTGTAATTCAATTGGCTCTGGTTTAGATAAATTAGCAATTTTTTTATTTTGATAGTCAACTCGCCACCAATAATCAGTAATTTCTGAATCAACTGGAGCAATTGAATCTTTAGCATCCACTGTAATTGTGTGTAAACCAACAAAATTAATATCAAAACTTGCAAATAAACGTGGTAAAGTTATTATTTTAGATGTTACACCTTTATGACCACTATCATCTGTAACTACTAATTCCACAACATATTTACCATCACCTGGTAATGGAATTGTTATTTTCCCATTATTATCTGGTACATCAATATCCGTATCACTATTTACATCTGTAATACGCCATTCATACAACTCAATATTACCATCCCTATCTTCTGAAGCAGCAGGATTTAAAGTTAAATATCTAGGATTGTTACCATCTCTTAAATTTATGGCATCATCATAAATAATGCTAAAATCTGCTATTGGTGGTTCACTCTGAGCTGAAATAGTAAAAGTTTCCTGATATGTATCAGTTGCTCCATTATTATCAACTACACTTAATATTATAGTATAAGTTCCTGCATCAGGGAAAGTTATTTGAGTTTGTTCTGTTCGTGGTGAAGTTACCTCGCCATTATTGGCATTCCATGAATAGCTAATAATAGAACCATCAGTGTCATTGGAACTTGAACCGTCCAAAGTCATCACCAATCCATTACGTTTTATATTAAAAGCAGCTATTGGTTTTTTATTGGTAGGATCAATTACTTCAGGTATTTCTTCGGTTGCTAAAACTCTTATTTGTTTTTGAGTGAAATCAGTTAATCCTGTGTCATCAGTAACCGTAAGACCTATAGTATAAGTCCCAACTTGAGAAAAAGTGTGAACTGGTGGTATTTCTTGAGATGACATAAATACACCATCACTTAACCATTCATAACTAATTATATTGCCATCAGAATCAGATGAACTTGAAGCATCTAAAGTAACCTCTAATGGTGCTTCTCCTGTTGATGGAGTAGCATTAATTTTTGCAACTGGAGATTCTTCCTGAATTGTTATAATATCGTTGCTAGTACGGATTCGAAAAGTTTGATGACTAACTCCCGCCCATTTTTGTTTGTCAAAAGGTATATAATGACCTTCTATAAAAAACACGTATTCAATATATCCTTCATTAGTATCTCTTTTATTATTGGCGTAAAATTCAAATGATTTACCTGAGCTACGCAAAAAAGAGTAATGACGTTCACAATTGGGTAGCATGGCATCTGGCCCAGCTATACCTAAAAAATCATAATAATTATTTTTATCGGTTGATAAGGCTCTTGTAGGTTTCATTCCACGATCTTCAAAAGCAAAAGTAGTTGATGAGCAACCAGTATTTTTTTCGGTAGCTATCAGTTTGACCAATACATTATTATGTGACTCTGGATTAAGAGCTAATTGTCTTACATTATCTTGATTAATATTTGGAGTAACATTAAATGTAACTCTTCCACCTCTAGGTATTGCAACTTCCTGACATCCTGCACCACAAGAAACTTGTCGAATTGTTCCATTGGATAAATTGGCTTCAACTTCTAAAGTAATAGCATTATTATTATCAGCTATCCCAGAACCATTAACTAGTTTAGTCATTTTGCCTATAGTTGCTACTGTATATTCAATACTACCAGATTCACGACCTTCAGAACTAGGTGCAAAGAAAAAACCAATAGGTGGTGCCGCTCCATTTGCTTTAGCAGTAGCTAAAACTAACCGAGTTGAAGTATCAAGATTCCATAAGTTATCTGTTGATGAATGATAGGTTTTTTGCCACCCAGTAAAACCATATTCATTCAATTCTGCATTTAGGTAAATACTACCTTCTTGATTTCCAACCCATTGAATACTATTAGGAAATACATTCGCAGCTCCTACTAATAAAGTATCACAATTAAAACAATGTTCAATACTTATTACTCCACCTTCAACAGCAGCATAGAGAGTATTAGATGACAATAGGAAAAACGACAATATTATAGGTTTGGTAAAGTTAAATAATCGCATAATTGGATTAAGACAGGAAAGGGAGAAGAAATATTAGGATGTTTGATGCTTAAAGGGCAGAAATAAAACCTGCCCATGAAACTTATGATGAATAATTCGATAAATATCTTATAAAGAGGTTAAAAATATTACCCCTTTATAATGAATGATATTTAGTTGGCTGGTCCTGCACCTCTGTGCATTGGACGCCATTGCTCATATTCTGCTTCAGAAGCTTTTTCAAATGTATATAAGAGACCAGGATAATGAGCCTGACAAGCTTCAGAGAATTCATTACCACGACATATATCAGCACGTGAAGCTACTTCCATTACAACTCGACCGGAATCCCAGTTCATATGACTTCCTGATGGACCAAACTTACGTTTCAAGTCTTTAATGGTAAATACAGCAACTTGCTCACGAATTGGAAATTCATGACTTTGGATAATAGATTCAGAAAATTTACAAGGTGAAACTACACACTCAGGTCCAGATTCGATAGTAACAGCAGCAGCACTTTCATTAATATCCCATACTTCGATATTATATGGTTTAGCTGTATTAAGCAAATGTTCTACGGCAGCAGATAAATACCCACGTTTATCTAACAATTCATCAGTTACATTTACACCAGAAATTGTATCTGCTAATGAAACATTTCCTTTCCAATGATTAACATCTTCACCATAATAGAACATAGTTGGGAAGAATGCTACATACCAACTACTTAGATCAGAATTATCATAGTAGAAACTTGAGAATGATTGATAAGATGCAGTTTTAGTGGCTTTTCTACGAACGGCTTCTTGAACTTCAGTAATACTATTAACACCCATCCGCAAATCCCAACCATCTTGACCAAAAAGATCGGTATTTTCAGTTACGTTACTCAACCAAGCATAATCAGCAGAATCACTAAGATAATCATCGCCATCTGCTAAAGTTGGACCCCATGTATTGTTAAAGCTAATACGTGATTCCATTCCAGCTGTATCTATAGATGCTTGTTGGCCAGTTTCTTTATAACCATAGACATACCAATAGTTACCTGGTATTGCTGATGCACTTTCATGATGTAAGATTACACCTTCATCTTTAGGGTAAGTTTCAACCCGATGATTGTGTTCTGTAGTACGGAAATTAATAAATGCTTCTGCATTATATGCAAGCCCATAATCCTGACCAACCATATTAATAAAAGCACTACCAGTCAATACATTACCAACATCTGCAGCAAATCTGGTAGTTTCAGGGGCAATAAAATCTTCATGTTGGAAAAAACCAGGAGCTACACCATCAGAGGTCGGATAAGCATTGTATCCATCTACCCATGACCATAAATGAGTTCCTAATTTATTACCAACTTGGCGTTGGCCTAAAGTAGCTAGTTTACCAGCATTATTCGTATCTATCATACGTCCCATTGCACTGGTTACTGTACTTCTAGGTAATAATACACCTTCAGCAATAAATTCAACCTGACCTACATTACGGTGATGAGTAATCAACGCTTCAGTAATATTACCAGGAGGAGTATCATTATTATTAGCTTCTGGTATTAAAATAGAGGATTGATCCATACAATTTGGTTTGTCTTTAACAAGAGTATTACCATTAGCATCTTCTTGACCACAACTAGACAACATACCTGTATATTTAAAGTTCTTTTCATCTAAACTTTGATCAATTTCCCAGAAACCATCACCGTCAATATCAGCTAAACGAAATACAAAAACATCACCAGGTGATAGGATAATATCCATATCCAATAGCTCACCACACCACGAAGCTCCACGAAAACGTAAATGTCCTTGTATCCAATTATTATCGTTATTCATGATGGTAAAATAGTTTTCACCATAACCATAAAATACTGGAAACATTAATGCATCGCCTTTACTATCAGATTCCATTTCTATCAACGCATTAGCTTGAGATACAACACCCAAACTCAATACAACTGCTATTGAAGCAGCAAGTTTATTTATTCTCTTCATAAGATCGAAGTTCCTATCTATAAAGTTATTAATACAATTTTCAGTTTAAGTTTAGTTCTACAAAATTCTTTAATAAAAGATATTTAGTCTAACTCAAACCATATTTTAAATATGTTACTGTAATAAACATTAAATTTATTTAACAATATTTAACATAATTCCATATTGTAACAACATCTAATACATCTATTACAATTTAAATCTTAATTAAAAACATACTACACAGTGTTTTATTGAGTGTCAATAGACAGTATAATAAAAATTTTCGCAATGCAAATAAAATTCCTACCCAATGTGTTGCAAAAAGACAACAATCTATTACACATTCAACTAAATGTTATTTTATGAAATATTACACATTATTTTATACTGTGTCAATATATAATGCAATATTTATTCGATTAATATAATTTTACCCAAATTAAAACTGTTGTATGTATACAACAAAGGCTATTCATTAATTGAATTTTTTTATAAAATTACGCATAGTTCGTAATGGTTCTGTTATCCGCCATGAATTAGAATTTTCAATAATTTCTAATCGGTTTTTTAACGTATTATATTCAAGCTCACAATCCCATACCATAGATTTTCTCACACCATTTTCTATAATCATATCAGGAGCTAAACTAGCATTAGTACATAAATTTTTTAATGGTTGAGTCACGGTAGACCATTGATATTTTTCAGCGAGTGTCTTAGTACCATTTACATAAGTTGTATAATGCTTAGATTTATACATTGTTTTAATTGCAGATACCCAACCAGCTTCATCTTCTGGTTCCACTACAATACCAGCATTATTAGCTATAATATTATCAGCTAATACATCACCACTTGTAGTAATAATTGGTTTGTTAGCCCATAAATAATGTAATATACGAGTACGAAAAGAAAAATGAGTTTCTAATGTATTAAAGTGGGCACTTACCCCAATGTCAGCATCAAGCAAATAATTTGCTAAATCAGCATAAGGAACCCAACCACTTTGAAAAATAACTTGTTTATTATATAAGTTTAATTCTTTGGCTAAAGTCTCAGCTTGAAGCTGTTTAGGCATTATTGGTATAGTTGGATTAGGATGTTGAGTTCCTAAAAAGATTAATTTTATATTTGGATAGTCTGGTAATAAACGATTAGTAGCCCTAATTAAAGTCAATGGATCAAACCATTCCCAAATTCCACCACCCCATAATAAGATAAAACTATCTTCATGTTCAAAACCTACTCCAGTACGATGTGGTTTAATATTAGGTAGGCCAAAAGGGATAGTTACTATACGTTGTTGGATTTGTTGATATGTAAATGGATTAATTCGCCCCAAAGCTAATAAATGTCCTAACCATAAATTACGTTGACGCTCACTAGCACATAAAAAATAATCAGCTCGTTTAAGCTGTCTATTCATCATGTTAATTTGGTTATTAATATCTATGTTATGTTGCTCTAAACCTTCTAAAGGAACTGGATCATATAAATCTGCAATTAAAATTTTACTAGTTTCAGATAGTAATGGATAGTGATCAAAAATAAACCCCTGAAAAATAATAATGTCATGTTGTTCTATTAGTTTACCAATATTTTCATGTTTATGTTGCACTAGACATACAGGTTTAATTGAACTAGATACTTCAGATATTGGATTAGGGATAGCTAATGTAACTTTGAAATCAGTAACTAAAGATTTAGCAAATTCCCAATAACGAATAGCTGGGCCAGCCATACGTTCAGTAACTACATCTGGTGATAAAATAAGAATAGAATTTGGCATATCAATGTTAATTTATGATTGGAAAAACTGAATTTTAAATACTTAAATAATAATTTTTAGTATTTTAATTTACTGAAGTTACGCAGAATTAGTTATAATTAACTTATGTTACGCAGAGAGCATTTTAACCAATTATCTATTCCACCGATTTCATCGGTGGCTATTCACATTCAATCCTT
>JQIA01000804.1_pt1 | contig 16622 bp, 12 predicted proteins | sample 811431 | NCBI WGS metagenome assembly JQIA01 (sample SAMN02998118, study PRJNA258478) | marine sediment metagenome | biome: marine; feature: seafloor; material: sediment; isolation source: oil-polluted sediment collected from 3 locations (0.5 km, 0.7 km and 0.9 km)... | place: USA: Gulf of Mexico ...
CCTTAAGCGCAAAAAGGAAGGAAGGTGATCCACCTTAAGGCGCACATTAACCACTGGATCGGACAAAAATGGATCAAAAATGGATCAAAAATGGATCAAAAAATGGATCAAAAATGGACCGGTGCAGGATTCGAACCTACGTACCCTCGAGCGCCCAACTCACAAAGGCAAGTGAATTAGGTCATTATTAATTTTCATAATTAACAAAAAAAAGCAGAAAAAGAGAGTGGAAAAGAGAGAGAGATATGAGTAATAGATCAAATGCGATGATGCCTGCTTTATCTCTTAAAAGAAAAAGAGGACCAGGCAATGCTGTTTTAGATGCAGCGCAGAAAGGAGGAAGCGTTGCTAGAACAGAGTTTATGAACCATAAACAAAAGACAGAACATCCAAGAAGCCGAATTGCAAACATGGCTACATACATTCCTCAAGGAAGAAGCGCTATTAGGCACGTATTAAAAGGACCTCAAAAAGCAAAATTCGAAAATCGGTCTAAAGGACATGTACACGATGTAATGAGAAAATTTAATAGAGGGAAACCTCTAAACGGTGTAAAAGCTTACTTGAATACTATTAGTTAATCTTTTTGAATGGAAGAATAAATATATTTTTGGTGCATTATTGATTTTCCTTTTTTTTTACCACATATATTACAAAAGGAAACACACATTCACACACAAGAGAGAGATGGTGAGCTTTGGACTTTTTAATTCAAAGGCGAAAATTAAAGTCCCTTCTTCTATTACTAAAGTGTTTAAAACAGCGGGAAAAGGGATTAAGAAAGGAGCGAAAAAAGTTGTTAAAGGAGCTAAAGTTGCAAAAGCAGTTGCTGGAGTGGCTGGAGACTTGACTAATCCCTATAAAATGGGGAAGGTAGCTATAAACGCTGCTCGTGGAAAAGGAGTAGTTTACCCAGGTTCTAAATACATTGGACCAGGTAATGCTATGAATTTGGGCAAAGGAAAGACTGCAGCTGATAGAGCAGCTTACAAACATGATATGGATTATGATGCACTTTTAAAAAAAGGAGTGTCTAAGAAAAAATTGTACGGAGGATTTAGTACAGCTGATGAGAGACTTATGAAAAGATCTGATTTAACTACCAAACACGGTGTAGCGACATATGGAGGAATGTTGGGTAAAAAAGCTCTGTACAAGCTAGGTCTTAGTGGGAAAAAAATCCAAGATGATGGAACTACAAGGAGGAAGAGGAAACCAAAAAAAAAGTGATGGGAAGGACAAAAAAGAATAAATAATTTTTGGTGCATTTTAAAATTTTCTACCTCAAAGTGTTCGAATTTAAATCTGAGGAGTAAAGAGAAAGAGATGGCAGCTATTCCGAGGCACAACGCACCTCAAACAAGAGGCCCTGCATTATCTGTAATTAGCACTACTTCGAAAGGCAGTAAGGATGTTTCATCAATGAATCCTAATTTTCGACCACAACAAACAGTGAATCAGATGAATGAAGTAGTAGGAATTAAAAAAAAAGTTGTTAGTGTTGAATCTCAATCCGATACACGATTAGGTGGTGTTTACATGCAGACTAAAGTAGGAGGAATTGGTGACCTTCCTAAACAACAACTACATCGTCGTCAATTTGCTGCTAAATCAGGAGGATCTACCCGTTTAGTTCCTATTCAAATTATGGATCCTACAAACGCTGAAGCTGTATCAGGAGAAAGAGAATGGGATCCTACAGCTCCTAATGTGAATGAGATGACTAAAATTCGTTCTAAAAATCGTACAGAATTGCTTAGACTGTTTCAACGAATTGGAATGTTGGAAAGAGCACCTCAATCAAAACAAAGAGACCAGGAACTTAGAACGTTAAGAGAACAATCAAAATCCTTTTCGCGTCATCTGGGTGAAGATCCTAGTGTTACATTAGCACCAACCGTACCACCAGCTCCTTTACCTAAAAAGATAGATCCTACTCAATGGGGAGAAAAATCGGAATTTACCGAGGCCGAAGTGCGACCAGAATTTACTAAAGCAAAATCGGATATAGAAGCTGTGATTGATAACGTCGCTCCTCTTCCCAACAAGAGGTTAGAAGAAGAAAAGGGAAAAGAAGAAGAACAAGAAAAAGAAGAAACAGAAGAAGAAGATAGTGAAGAGGAAGAAAGGTGGGGAGATTATGGTAAACAAGAAGAAACGGAAGAAGAAGATAGCGAAGATGAAGAAGAAGGAGATTCTTATATGAGACCTCCTTCCCCTCCTCCATCTCCTCCTCAATCACCTACTGACTTTACTTCCGAAGGGAATAATGAAAAAGAAAAAGAAGCCGAAAAAGATGCAGAAGAAGCAGCTTTACTTGAAGATACGAAGAAAAAAGAGGCAGAAGCGATTGAAGCAGTAGCAAAGGAGGTGCAACAACAACAACAAATGGATGATGCTGATAAGGACGTGGTGAAAAATGTTGAGAAAATAAACAAGGAATATGACATTGCTAATAAGATGATAGACATAGAACCATCGGAAAAAAGAAAACGTGCAGATGCAGAGGATAAAAAAGAAGATGTTGATGTGGTTAATATGAAGAATAAGAAACAACCGGTAGAAGAAGAACGTCCGCAGAAAAAAGAGAGAAAAACAACCGCTGAGACGGGTATATTAATTGGCATGGAAGAGATTTCTCCAAAAGTATTTAATTCTATTACAAATGAATTGGGATGGACCGAGGAACAAAAGAATCATAGTCGTTTAATGGAAAGACGGGAAAGAAAAGCATTAGAGGGAGGAGAACAAAAAACAATTGAGGGACCAAAAGCGATTGCCAGTGATGATGGTGATTATATGACCGACGTAACTTTTGCTAATAATGATGTACAAAAAGCATTAGAAAATCACGCTGAGGAATACAATCTTAAACCTATAGGAGAAAAGTATAAAATGGATAACCCTAAGGATGTAACAAGAATATCAACAAAAATTTCAGAATTGCGTTCACGATGGGAGGATCTAAATACTACTTTTGTTCATCCAGAATTATTCACTCTTATGCAACATATTTCACCCGAAATCGGCAAATTCACAAACGACACCAATAATGAAATAGGTACTAAGGAATATGTGAAAAAAATGCGTATATATGCACGAAAATTGTGGAATCTTGCAGAAAAGGAACAAGATAATTATCCTAAAAGAGAGATTGATACTATGAGAGTTATATACGATGTTATGATCGCAATCAGTAATACATCGACTAAGAAATCAAGAACATCACAACTTATGCTTTCAGAACCTAAAAAGAGAAAAGCAACTAGTCAAGAAGAACGAACAACAGAACCTCAAAAGAAAAAGAAGAAAAAAAGAGTATTAACAGGAGTAGTGGAAAAAAAGTAGGAAGGGTGTGCGTGGGGGAGGGATTAAATAGAATAAAAAATGTGTTTTTTTTATTTTTGGGGGAGATTGGGGAGTTAATAACCATATGTTCCAAATCCTTTGTGAGGAGGATTTGATCCTCCGGTATTGCGAGGAAGAGGTGTTTTGCTCATTTCCATTCGGTGTCCAGATGATCCTTCTACAAATCCAAATGGATTCGCATTCTGCCTTGCACTACCTTGTTTGGCAGCATAAGGTGTATTACTGAGCATGTCAGTATGAGGAGGAGCAACGTACATGTAAGGATCACGATTGGGTTGGTTTCCGAAAATGTCACCCGCCTGAAAAGTTTTGCGTTGTCCATGAGGTGCTTGAGTGCTGAAAGAGGATTGAGCCATTTGATTTTTGACTTTTGACTTTTGACTAAAAACAGAAAAAAGGAAAAAAGAAAAATTAATAATGACACCTCTTTTTCGTACCATTTTCTATTTTCTATTTTTCTGGCTTTTTTTTTAAGAGTGTGAGAAAGATGGTTTTTTCATCGTTAACAAAAGTTTTGAAAGGGAGATTGAAAAGTACAGCTAAAACAGGGATGCGGATTGGAAAAGTTCAATTGAAAAAAACATATCGAACGGGAAAAGCAGTAGCAAAGAAACATTACCGAGTAGGGAAAAAAATAGGAATTACAGCGGTGAAACGAGGAGGAAAAGCTGCAATTAACTATGGTAACCAAGCGTTGAATACAGCGATTCGCGGATTAGGTGCAGCTGCATCCGCTACAGCGGGGAATCCAGCTCCCTACCTTGCTGCGGAAGGAATTATTTTGGGAAAAAATCATTTAGTAAAAACAGCACCAAAAAAGTTTATGAAAAAATTAGGTTCAATAACGAAAGGGAAAGGAACCCCTATTCCCACTACTTCAAAATCAAATGTATATTATCCTCAATTAACTTCTAAAATGTCTGGTCGTAATAATTATGGTGCTGGAACAGCAATTAAACATCACGGATACGATTCGTTTGCTCTTAGTAATACTGCTAGAGTGAATACGGCACGTGTATCAAATCGTAATTTAGATCACTATTCTTCCCACACACGTCCTACGGGAGCTAAAATTTGAAATAAAAATACCGTTATGTTTTTTTCTTGGTTTCTTTTTCTTTTTGGTTTATTTTCTAAAAACCCAAGACGAAGAAAGAAGAGCAATGACAACCACCAGTGACGAGAACCGTAAAGATTGGATTTCCTTTGTGAAGGAAGTGAAGGCGAGAGACAAGATTAATTTCAAAGAAGCGATGGTAGCTGCTAAAGGGGAATGGATAACGTACTTGAAAGAACATGCGGAGAAAAACCCCAGCTACAACCACAAGGAGTCTCTTCAGCGAAAAAGGGAAGAGAAGAAAGAGAAGATTGCGAATGGTGAAATCGAACAACCAGTGACAAAATCGGTGAAGAAGGGAAAAAAGAAAGAACGCGCGGAAGGGGAAGTAGTTGGTGAGAAGATTGTTGATAACGTCGCTGCCGACACTCTCAAACGCAAACGTGGAAAAGAATCTAATCCAGAGTTCGAACCCTCTCCTCCTAAAAAACCCAAGAGAATCCGCAAGTCCGCTAAAGCCAAAGCAATGGAGTTGGAGGATGCGAAATTTGCACAGAGACGTGTGAATCAAAATGCGTTTGTTGCGGAGAATGATTATCTTAAGGATATGATTGCGAAGAATAAGGGGAATAGTGAGAAATGGGATAGGGAAATGAAACTTTTGTGGGAAGGGCCAGCTGATGGGGAGGAGGATAATAATAATGATGCGGAAGAGAGTAGGAAAAAGTTTATTGAAACCGCAATGAAGAATGATCAAAAGGAAAAAGATCGTTGTGCGAATGAGGAGAAGGAGAAGGAGAAGGAGAATCTGAATTATTCAAAGGATAACGAGGATAAGTGTGGGGATGAAGATGATTGTGAGGATCGTGGTGATCCTTCTTGCAACAAAGAAAACATTTCCCCTAATTCTCGATACCTTGCGTGTTATACGGGAGGTTCAGCTTGTTATGGAGGAACTGGACCGGTTAAGTATGGAGGTGGATACAACTTAAAGTAGAATCAAAAATAAAAAAAATGTTTTACGTATTTTTTTTGGTGTATTTTTATTTTTCTAATTTGTGAAATATTCAAAAAAGAACACATCAACTACCTTTTTTTGTTTTTTACATTAACAAATTATCATCATGGATCATGAAGGAATGGTACAAGCAGCTGTTTCTAATGTGTTGGCCAATCATGAAATTTTGATGTCCAATCCTGGATCTATGAAATTGAATGGTTTTTACCCCTCACCTTCAGAATCTTCCAGCACTATTGCTCAAGCAGTGGATAATTGTGGTCAATTGATTATTCAAGCCAATTCCAAACAAATTGGTGGAGCGTCTGATTTCATGATTTCTACACCCAACATTTTGGATTGTCCTCAATTGAATATTGAGTTTAAGGTTAAAGCCATTCCTAGTGCGATTAATTTTCCTATTGCTGCGGGTCCTGATCAAATTGATCAACGAACTCGCGCATACATGTGTACTTATCACGATGGATGGGGTTTTGATTGTATTGATCGTATTGAAATGACAGTAGCCAAATCCAACATTTCCAATTTACAACTTCAAGGACACGCTCTTCGTGACTGGTCTCTTCTCCAATGCAAAAATGCTGATGAACGAAAGCAAATGTTAAAAATTGCTGGAGAAGGAAAAACTTGGACTGTGGATCAGGAAATGGTGTGTAAAGCTTCCGTTCCTCTTTCCTTTTTATTTTTTAGGTCAGCTGGAGGAGTTAAAGGTGGGTTTGGAATTGACGGTCGTGCGCTTCATGGTCCTATCACTTTCCAAATCTATTTTAAACCCGTTCAATATTTTTGCGGACCTGCTGCATCTGTTTACGAAAGATCTGTATTTCCTTCTATTTATGATGAAGCTTTGGTGGATATTGTTGGTGCTGGAGCTCGTAGAGGCGCAGTATTTCCTGCATCAATCAAACCCATTACTTTACTACCCACAGAGTTTAGCAGGTTGGAATTCACTGCACGTACCTATCAACTGATGGATGGAGTGTTTTCAGTAGCTAAAGCACTAGATGCGAATCCTTCCCTAACTTATTCATTACCTTCATTGTGGTTGAATACTTATTCCCAAGAAGTGAAACTCGATGAACAAGGACGTGGTGCTTTTAATATCAATTCCATTCCTGCTGGAATGTTACAAGCCATCATTGTACGCATTCGTCCTGTCAATCAGACTGATTATCTTAATTATAATCTGGATGATGCTGGTTCTCTTGATGCTGATCAAATTCGATTAGGAGATTATCAAAGTCAATTGAATTACGAACCTTCAAATTTTAATAAGGGAAATCGACCTCCTTCTGTTGCAGTTCCCAATGGTGAACAAACAGGTGCTACAGCTGCTTACCGTCCTTATGTGCCTTGGTCACTTGATATAGAGGAACTTCGATTGGAATATTCTGGACAAGCTATTTATAGCGCACGCAGCAAACAATCTCACGATGCTTTTGTTCGAAATGTTTTTTGTGATGATTTGAAAACCGACATTGCCGGACTTCCTCTTACACAAACCGTTGTAGGACAAAAATCTTTTGATAATTCAAAGGCTAATCTTACCGTTGGCGCTGCACCTTCTTACATTACCAATAATTCCACTGTAACATTAACGGAGAATTTAGGAGATAAGGCTATGGTGGATCACAATACCCAAGTTCTTGTTATTCCTTTATGTCATGATGGAAATGCAGTATTTCGCAACCGTGATTTTGAAAACCTTCCTCATTATTCTGGTTCTACTCTTCAATTAAGTTTTTCCGTTGCGAAAAACAACACATACAATTCAACCGGACTTGATCGTGAATTGTGTTATGGAAATGGTGCTCAAATTGGAACAGATCCTGACGCTCCTCAGGATATGCAAAGCAAGGATGCTTTCATTGATACTCCTCGCTGGAAACCTGAATTGGATTCTGTTAAATCCGCCAAACATAAGTCTAACCGATTACAACATGTTGCATGTGCTCAAGGACCTAACGATTCATCTGTTTACAATAGATCAATTGATAGCGCTCACAATACCGTTGCAGCTGATATTAATCCAGTTGGTACTGAAAAAAGAGAACGTGTTCTTTTCAACAACAACCCCAATACACAAGGAGCAGCTGCTTGGGGAGTTAATATGGGAGGAATTGTTCAAGTGGATCTTACTTATTGCATGGCTGCACTTTTCCAAGTAACCAATGGTACTTCTGAACTTCAATTGTAAAAGGGGAAAAAATAAAAAAAATTTTTTTGACTCTTAATCTATTTATTTTTATTATTCTAAAAGAGCTACTCTATTTTTAAGGAGTTCAATTTGTTTGTTAAGTTCTTTAATGCAGAGTAAAGAAGCTGAAAGAATTTCTTCTACATTTAACACCTTCATAGACATTTTGTCTCTTATTTTTTGACATTCAGGAGTAATTAGTTCCGCGTTGATTGTATCGGTGATGGTTTGTTGTTGTTGTGCTGTTAGCGGATCGCTTTTCTTTTTCTCTCCTGTTCGTTCCAATTCACTTGTAAGGTAAGAAGTTCGAGCATTTGTATATTCTTCCACACCATCTTCTTCCTGTTTTACTATTTGTTCTTCACGAGTACCATCTTCCGGGTGAAAGACACAATTAAAATCTTGAGCGGTAGGTGTAATACGGAAGGTGCCTGATTCTTTTACCGGATCATTTTTCATAAGAGATGCATGGTGGTAAGTAACAATTGGACACGCTACTACTCTTTCTAAGATTCCTGCAGTATCCGTATACTCATTAAGATCTTGTTTAAAACGAATATCACAAATAGGAGCCACGTTCGAAGTACCAGCAAGAATACGGAGACCCACGGTAGAATCATTATCAGTCCAAAAATCATAACCACCAGCAAAACGACTGTGCCATGTATTTAGACTATTTGCTACGGTACCAATTTGAAGAAACTGTGATTCGGTAGTTGACCCTGCTCTGGAATTATCGGTAATGACACAACATCCTTCCGTAGTATTGGAACCTAAAGAACGATCATACAACACTGCAGTACCGCTTAAATAATTATTGTGGAAAGCATTCATTCGCACTCGAGAATTAAACATGCGAGCAATGAAAGAGTTGGTGGTAAGACATCCAGGACCAGCACCACCTGCATTGTTTCCAATATAGGAATCCTCATTAACACAACTAAACACGTTTTGACCCCATTCGTTTGTTACAGGGGCAACGGGAGAAGGAGCACAATTAAGTAAAACATCTCGACAAGAAAAAATACACGAATTAGTAATATTTCGAAATTCTGATCCGGTAGTTCCACCAATCAAACAAAATTTAACATCACGATCTTGAGGAGATGGAGCGGTGTTTATAACATCGTTCGCTCCCGAAGCTACAACGGCTAAACTTCTCATTCCAGGTCCGACAAGAGTAAGTTGACCTCCACTTGAGAGCATGTTGGCAAAGCTTTTATTTCTGCCACTTAAATTCGTCTTTCCAGCAAAATCATAGTTTACGACTTCCCCCCAATGTAAATTTCCAACTATTAAATCTAATGCAGGGTCCAGTTGATTGTTGATGGTTATGTTACATGCACACGCGTTTAACTGTGCTCCTATGAGATCTGTCCATTCATTTGGATCGGTAGGGTTTCTTTCCCACCATACAGGATCTTGTGGAGGAACGATGGGATTATCAATGTTAACACCATTATCAAAATTGCCTGTAGCTCGTATCTTTGCATAACATTGAATATGAACATCTTCCGAGTTAAGATCTATATTAGTAGTAATAAAATTAACATAAGCTCCTAAAACATTACGTTCATAAAACCCAGCATCAACTCCTCCAGTATGAACAATGACACGATCCACATCGGGAATAAAGACCACACCATCAGCTGACCATTCTACTACAATAGAAACATCAATAGGAGAGACAACGGTCATAGTCATTCCACCATATACATGAACATCAGCTACTTTACTAGTTGCTAATTCAGCAAGAGGAAGAGGAGTTCTAGACACATCAATCGTTTTCAGATGAGATCCTTGTTGTTGTAACATGTTTCGGATTTTTTTTTTGGATTTTCGAATAATTTTTTTAAAAAGGAAAATGAAAAATGTAACACAATAAATAGATGTTTTTTTATTTTATGCCGAAAACCGCAAAGTATATAGTATTAATTTCACTACCTGGTCCAGGCATACTATTATTAATAATTTGAAGCGACATTTTCTGTGCGTGTACTCTTCCTTCCACAATTCCCCCCTCACCAAGTATAGCATTAACCATGATCGTTTTTTCTCGATTAAGTCCTCCTTCAGGTGAATTAATCCAACCCAGATGTAATAAAATATCTTGATCAATGAAATGGTGAATAGAAAATTTAGAATATTTCGTCATGTCCAACACAATTGGGACAGGAACAGTATCACCAACAGCAACATTAAAATTGTCAATGTCTATGCGATAAATCATTTCTCCACCAGCAACAACAGGTGCTACTACAAACGAATCCTCCTCAAATAATGGTGGTGGTGTCATTTTACGTTTCGCGATTTTGAGTTTTCGAGTTTTCGAGTTTTTGAGTTTTTGAGTTTTCGAGTTTTACGTTTTGAACGAAAAAAATGTCAGGAATGAATCCGGTTAACCGTTTTATTTCTCCCACAGACGATGTGAATCGAAGTGGTGGGGAAGGAATTATTAATGTTAATGTAACGGGGAATATGAATGAGATGGCAAACCGTACCGGAACTCGTCTTTTTCAAACCGTGGCAGAACCCCCTCGTTCTTCTGAATTGATTGTTAGTTCGGTTAATCGCATACGTGGTACTCCTTACGATTTTACCACCGATATCGGAGGTCCTTTGTACCGCGCACGCACTGCACGTCTTGCAGCTGCTATCATGCCTGCCATTCCCAACATTAACCGACAAAATAATACGGTTACCATGCAATTTTGTAGTGATTTGAGTAGTACGGGTACCTATGAAATTATAACGAGAACTTTTACTATTCCCGTAGGATATTATACATCTGCAACCTTTAGTAATATATTCGCTGCACTTGTTCATGATGTAATTAGTGCATTAATTACAGATAAAGTTTTAGTTTTAACCACACTCGGCGGATCTCAACGATTTTTAAATAGTATGGCGGATCTAACAGTAACTGTTCATTTTGAAGAGGAAACCTTCAAACCAATTCTTACTGTATCAGCTGTTAATACTGTTTTAGCGGATATTACAGAGACTGTTTTCTTTACCAGTGCCGGAAATAGAATTGCGTATTGGTTTGATGAGGAATGTAGTTTTATTAAACGCGGAATACATATGGTACCATTTAAAGGTGCACAGGTGCTCGAAGGTCCTGTAGTTGTTCCTATAGGTGGTGATACGGTTCGAAGTTTATATTTTCCCACCAACGCTTCTTCTCAAGGTACTACAGTTGGAGGAATCATTTTTCAAAGAGTGATTGGAAACCCTGCTTCTTTATATTATACACGTTTTATTACTATTCTTTCTGAGAATTTGTGTTTGTATACTTTTGGAGAATCACGATTGGATCGGCAAGGAGGGGGAGGAGGAACAGGAAAAATTATTGGGGTTTATGCAGTTGCTCGATACAATGGTAACACAAATGGACCTTTTGCTGGAGTGGATGTGGTTAAAGGAGTTGAGGGACCTGTGTTAGGAATCAATAATGCTCAATTAAAATTGAATGAGTTTATTGATTTTCGTTTTGAAGATGAGTTTGGTTTTTCATTGGGAGATGTATTTCCTCTAGATACTGTTAGAGGACCTACTCTTGCATTTAATATTACTTATTAAAAAAGTTTATTCAAAAATCATATTTTCCTTTGCCATAACTTTAGCAGCTTCATTTGCTGCCATGGACTCGAACCAGATAAAAAAATTATGATCGGACTTTTTTCCTTCTTTTGATTCGGAATGATCCCATACAATTTCAACAGGTTGTCCTGCCTTATCTTTTTCCTCCTTCTTATGATCATCACCTCCAGGTTCTTCATTGGTTTTCTTAAGATTGGCAATAATAAAATTGACATCTTCTAATAAAGCACGATCTTTTAAATGATGTAGAATTTCTGGAGGTCCCCACGGAATTTTCTTGGGTTTCTTTTTCTTTTCACCACCATCATCACCCTCTCCATCCTCATTATCATTTTCATCCATAGGAACGCCACCACATCCTACAGTTTGTAAAGGATTGTTTCCTCCCTCCTTAATATTACCAAGCGTTATTTTCGATTCTTTTTGTACTTCCATAATTTTTCTACGTTTCATGGGTTTTGGTGGAAGTATTACCACATCTTGTTCTGAACCTCCATAAGAAGCGCCATACTTAGGTCCGTGTCCTGTTTGCTGATTACGAATATTCGACTTTATGCGACGGTAAACACTCATGATTCAATAAAAGACTTAGACTTGAAGTTCTGATAAAGTTAAAAATTGAGGTGCACTTTTTAATTTCACTTTTGTAAAATAAGAAAAGTTAAAAAGAACGATGGATTCGTCTCATCCTGTGTACTCTGTAGAAGTGAAGCACCATGGAAGTCACAACTATAAAGTAACAGTTTTTTTCTCCAATCCTAACACATCTCGAAAACTGAAACGGGAATTTATTATTCATATAGCAGCTGCTACTAAAGAAAAAGATGCATGGAATGAAAATGTTGTTACAGGAGCTGTATTGAAATATATGAAAGGACAGTCTCGAATGGGATTTATGAATTCGATTACTAGACGAGAAAAAGGATTAGGAGTGTACCGCATCTTAAAACAACTAACAAAACGAAAAGGATCTACATTTTTACTTCAACAATTAGAAGTGGAAGGAAAACGCTATAACGCTTATGATCAAAAGGATTCTAACCGCTTTATTCTTTTTGGAGGTGAACCGGTTCGACGGCAACAAAAATCACCATGTAATAGGAGGGAAGAGAAGAAAAAATGTGAAGAAGTTAGTGAAGTGGAAAGCAAAGAACCGCCTGTTGACATCATAGAAGGTGGAGGTGAAGAAGGTGAAGAATCTTTACAACAAACAACATTATCAAAAGAAGGAGTGAACAACATCAGCAGTAATGTGGGAGGAGAAGAAGATCATAAATATGATTCTCCTATTATTCGCGCATCACGGCAATCCATTGAGCAACAAGCAAAACCTACTCCCAAAGCTTCCATCTTCACTCCAGGAGATACTGGCGCTACTTTTGCTCTAGTAGGAAAATCGAAAAGTGGTAAAACTACTTTTCTCGTTAACCAATTAAATCGAATGACGGAAAAAGAAGTAGAAGGATATAACGCCATTGTTTTTTTCACTACTTCTCTTCACGCATCACCTCTAAAAGATATTGCTCCTCATGTAAAAAAACGATTGATTATGGTGGGACGATTCGTTCCAAAAATTTTACAAGTAATGAAACGCATTAATGATGAAACGGATTGTCGCTATCGTTTCTTAGTGATTTTTGATGATATTTTGAAACTGCGAGGAGAACTATTACACGAATGCATTCTTACTCTTCGTAATAGTAACATTTCTACTGTGCTTTCTATTCAATATGTAAAATTAATGGCTCCTGCTCAAAGAGATAGTATTCATAATTTTTATTTGTTTAATATGAAAGCAGATCCTTGGGAATTTATGTTACGTGGATTTATTTTAGGAAACATAAAAGAAGAAGTGCCTCCAATGAGGTCAGTTAATCGCGTAGGAGAAGCTTCAATCATCATGAGACAAATCATGAATCCATTTATTTTATATCATGATCAAGTCAATGATACAACAGAATTTTTTATTAAAAAAAGTTAATAAAATTATGAGTTTAAAAAAGTATAATCATCGTTATCAGAATCCCCAAGAAAATGAGCAAAATCAGAGTTGGCAGAACCAAAAAGATCACTGTTTTCCACATTATCTCCACTAGTAGTCGAAGCAGATAATCCAGTAAACGTGTCCCTGGGAACGGGGGAACAATTCCACATCGAATGAGAATTTTCAATTGCAGACATGCAATGAGCATTATGATCATCAATATCCAATCTATCACCGACAGATTCATTGACAAATGAAATCGGAGCGGAAGATTGATAAAGTGGTAAAGATGAAGAGGACGAAGAAGAAGAAAGTGAATCAATCTCGATGTTCAATCTTAAACCATCATCCTCCAACAATAAATCGTATATGTTAGGAGTAGGGTGAGTGGGAGAAGCAGCAGAAGATCCACCATACATCAAAAAGTTTTTCTTTCCATCTTCAACCACACGATCCCATCGAACAAATTTCAACATCATATTATAGATATCATTCACGCGACCACAACCATATTGATCCTTCAAGCGAGTCATGGAAGCGCTATAAGGAAAGGAATCTTGAGACCAACCGCTTTTTACCCATTCGATATGAGCGAGAAGAATGTGTAGAAAATTTAAACGAACCACCCGCTTAAAAGAAACATTCGTAGAAACAGAAAAGTCTTTACCCATATCAAAGCGAACCGAATATTTCGCCAAATCGAACACGATGGACGAACCCATAAAAATCATCTCGAATAATTGTCGAAGATTCATCCCATCATTAAACGCAGTCATTTCCACACATTTTTTTGGAATCCCTTTCATACGTGCATGATAGGTATCCTTCCTTTTCCCTCCTTCCAACGCGTTGCAACTCATACAATCCACATACACCTTCTTCATAACTCCAATAAACAACTCGGAAACGGGAGGAGTATGACCAGGGACCGGTTCGAAATCAGTACAAAACGCTCCAAGTTCCTTTTTCGAAATCGAATAACTTCCCTCAATCGATCCACCTCCCGCACGAACCAAGATTTTTTTCCCATATTTTTCCGTATAGAGTCGAAACAGAAGATTGATATGTTTACGAACAATGTGAATCGAATCGGTGTCTTGATAAAACATACCAAACGTAGACCCCAAATGACCCTGAGAAAACAAATCCTCATACGTCACCATAACTCGATTCATAATGCGTTTTGAAACCGAAAGCACCATCGCACCCAAATGAGAAGAATTGTAAAATTTCTGAATCCCTTTCGCTCGCTCCACCACCGCAAAATCATCTCGAATAAAAGATGTTTCTTTGGTAGTACAACTATGACGCGCAACGTAACGGTGAATATTATCCTTTCCTTCGATAAAGTGATAATTACTGTCCGGAGCAGCCATGAGAAAACGACCATAACCCGCGTTCATCGTCAACTTACGAGCTTGAGCAGCCGCCTTTTTTCCTTGTTGTTGTTTTTTCACTCGATCCGCAAACAAATACTCCATCACCGCACCAATATTCTTATTCCCTCCTTCATCCCAATACAACGCTTGATAGACATTAACATCAGCACCGTGGTGGAAATTAAGAATATCTTCGAAAGTAATCTTATCAACAACCATTCGCGCTCCCTCGGGGTGATTGGTAAAATGACGAGAAGAAGAGTTTGCACTGTGAACGAGTTTTTCATAGAGATCTTCGGCAGAATCAAATCCCTCTTCATTACCGTCGGTTGGATTAGTACCTTCCCAATATCGAAAAATCGAAGCGTTCGGAAAAATTTCTCGAGGTCCGTTGACAATAGGAAATCGAAGAGGACGACCGAGTTTGTTAATGCTGATTAAGACAAAATAATAATGCGAATCACTAACGAAGGTGGGAATGTGCTTGCTATACGCTTCACAACCTCCAAACGGCATCCAAATTTGAGGAGGTCCTTTCGGAAACCCACCCAATTCTTTCGCAATCTCATACATCGCAGATCCGTACAGATTCACAGCATCCAAATCTTCAACCGTATCCTCATCAACACCTTGCGAATCGTGAAAAACAGGAGAATTCGCAGCTAACATGGTTTTCCCCCCACACACTCCTCTTCGAATATAATTCATCAAAGATCCTCGACATTCATAAACATCCTCAAACACTCCGTTCAAACCGAAATAATGAGAAGCGAATTGTGGAAGACTAACCGCGTTTTCCATCATTAATTCAGAGTCGGGAGAGTTTTCTTCATCGATAAACGGATCCGTGGCGATTGTGTTACGTGAAGGAGGTTCGGGAGAAGAAAGAATCTTCAAGTGATACATTTCTCTTCGAAGAGATAAAAACCCCACCAAGAGAACTTCACAATCCATCTCGCAATAATAACGAGCATATCGCCACAAATTCATATAGGTTTTGCCCGAATGGATTTCGAGCGCTTCGGCGTTGCGAACACTTTCTTCAAACTCCTTTTTCGAAGGGGAGGTGGTGAGTGCCCAAACATCGTCAATATTAACAATCGAATTATCACGACATTTTACCACAAGCTCTTGATCATTGTCGCAAACGTGGGAATCAAACAACGAGGTAAGAGTAAACACAGAATAAGGCATGTATTCTTTGGCAATTTTCATATCGAACGTAGAGGCGAAAGCGGAAAGAGGTATTCCCGTACAAGCAAGAGAACATTGAACGCGAATATGTTTCTTTTGCTGCCAAACATTGGTTCTTCGATAAACATATTGTCCTTTCATCATCGCAGCATCGAGGGTGGTATAATTCAAATCAGGAAACGCTTGTATAACCAAATCGCAAACATTCATCTTTCCCGTCGATTGAAAAATACCATCCGCAATAATCGCAAACGAATATCGCATCAACATGTTCACATCGTATCGAGCGTTGTGAGCGATCAGGTGAACTGAAACATTTCGAAAAAGTGCAGATCCCAGAAACACGCTCAATTGAATCATACAATCCAATCCAACAAACGTCTTCTTTACCAAGCGGTATTTGTTTGGAGAGATAGAAGGAGAAACTCCAAAATGATCCACGAGGTAGTATCGAAAGTTGATGGGAGCTCCCCAAAAAATATCGACATAATAACACACCGAAACGCAATAGGGAAAGTGAACGGTTTTTTGAGAATCATCCACATCATCATCTTCTCCCTCTTCGAGCACCATACTAGCATCTTCCCATTCGCAAACTCCTTCACTAGTGAGAACATCATCAACATTGACATTAGTGTACACATCGGGAGGAGATCCGTTTGGGGAAGAAATATAATCTCTATTCGAATGGTGAGAATATTTCCGATGAAAGGTTTTCACGATTCGATCAGCGAATTTCGCAGAAACAGAAAACGTCTCCGTATCGAACGTAACCATAGTATAAGGCAGGGGAACCGAGAATGGAACGTATTGAACCGAAT
>JQIA01000805.1_pt1 | contig 16619 bp, 22 predicted proteins | sample 811431 | NCBI WGS metagenome assembly JQIA01 (sample SAMN02998118, study PRJNA258478) | marine sediment metagenome | biome: marine; feature: seafloor; material: sediment; isolation source: oil-polluted sediment collected from 3 locations (0.5 km, 0.7 km and 0.9 km)... | place: USA: Gulf of Mexico ...
GAGCAATGGAAAATTATTCATATTCATTGGTCAAATTGATTTATTTATGAAAAACATGACTTAAGAGCTTGACCTGTGACTTGGGCACAGCTGTATGCTCTTAAGTTAAAACCAAGAGGCTGAAATGAAAGTAATAGAACTTGCAAAAAGCGTTAAAACAACAGTACACACTGTTCGTTTTTACACTAAAAATGGACTGTTATCACCTAGTAAAAATTTGACTAACGGCTACAAGCATTATAGTCAAAAAGATTTACATAGACTCAAGTTTATTTTGAGCGCTAGAGAGCTAGGCTTTTCAGTTAAAGACATACAAAAAATAATAAACGAGTCAGAGAAAGGCAAGACAGCATGCCCGTTGGTAAGAAATATTATCGAAGAGAGATTAAATGAAACTGAAAAGAACTTCCAGGAAACTTTAGCGTTAAGAAAAAAAATGAAAAATGCTATCACTAAATGGAAGTTGAAACCCAATTTGGAGCCAACAGGTTTAATGATTTGTCATTTAATTGAAGATTTCATAGATTTTGAAAAATAAAAACAAGTATAAATATAGGTGAATAAGATGAAAGATCTAGTATGCGGAATGAAAGTTAACCAAGAATCTAAATATCACTTAACTCATGAGTTAAATGATTATTACTTTTGTAGTGAAGGTTGCTTTAATAAATTTCAAGTAGACCCAGAACAATATTTAAATAAAGAAAGTACAAATAAAGATTGTTGTGGCCATTGTGATTCTGATGAAAAAGAAGATGAACCTATGAATCAAATTGGTTCGAAGGATGTCATTTATACATGCCCTATGCATCTAGAGATAGAACAGGTAGGCCCAGGAAGTTGCCCTAAATGCGGCATGGCATTAGAGCCAAAGGACTTGCCAATCATTCAAACTAAGACACAATATACTTGCCCAATGCATCCAGAGATCATTCAGGATGAACCTGGTAATTGTCCTATATGTGGTATGACTCTTGAGTCAATGACCGTGACAGCAGATGAAGAAAATCATGAATTAAAGGACATGTCAAGAAGATTTAAATACAGTGCAATTCTGGCAATACCAGTTTTTATTTTAGCAATGATTACAGATGTCTATCCTCAATGGTTGCCAGAATCAATTTCTATGAAAGCATCTCAATGGATTCAGTTTCTATTGGCAACCCCTGTTGTGTTGTGGGGAGGTTGGCCTTTTTATGTAAAGGGTATTCAATCAATAAAGACACGAAACCTTAATATGTTTACCCTTATAGGGTTGGGTGTTTCAGTTGCTTGGGCTTACAGTGTTTTTGCCCTTTTATTTCCTTCAGTATTTCCCAAAGCCATGCTTCATGAAGGAACTGTAATGGTCTATTTTGAAGCTGCTGCTGTAATTACAGCACTGGTTTTATTAGGTCAAGTTTTAGAATTAAGAGCAAGATCTCAAACCAATGCGGCTATAAAATTATTACTCGGATTAGCTCCTAATACAGCCCGAATCATTAAAGAAGATGGTGAGGAAGTTGATATACCATTAGAACAAGTACAAGTTGGAGACAAGTTACGAATTAGACCTGGTGAAAAAGTTCCTGTTGATGGCTCTGTAGTTGATGGTACTGGTTTGATTGATGAATCGATGGTAACTGGTGAGCCTATACCTGTCACTAAGTCCAAAGGTGATCATTTAATTGGTGCCACAGTTAATGGTGTTAGCTCCTTGGTCATGAAGGCTGAAAAAATTGGATCTGATACTTTACTTTCACAAATTGTAAAAATGGTAGCCGATGCCCAACGATCAAGAGCTCCAATCCAGAAAATGGCCGATACAGTTTCAGGTTACTTTGTTCCTGTTGTTGTGCTTATAGCAATAATAGCCTTTTTAGTTTGGTTTTTTGTAGGTCCCGAGCCTCGATTAGCTTATGCACTGGTTAATTTTGTAGCAGTACTCATTATTGCTTGCCCATGTGCATTAGGCTTAGCCACTCCTATTTCTATAATGGTTGGTACCGGTCGAGGGGCTCTAGAAGGAGTCATGATTAAAAATGCAGAATCTTTAGAAATATTGGAAAAAGTAGATACTTTGGTTGTTGATAAAACGGGTACACTCACTGAAGGAAAGCCCAAATTAATAGAAGCCGTTGTTGCCCCAGAATTTGACTATGAACAAGTCATGCAAAGAGTTGCATCCATCGAAAAACACAGTGAACATCCTCTTGCTGAGGCCATTGTAGAAGGAGCCAAGGAAAACAATATCAAAGTATTAGATGTTGAAGACTTTATATCGGTTACTGGTAAAGGTGTGATGGCAAACCTTAATGGTGAAAAATTAGCCATTGGCAATTTGAAAATGATGGAGCATGTAGGAACTAAAGATACTGAATTTTTTTATAAAGCCGACTCTCTTCGTCAACAAGGCCAGACAGTTATGCTATTTTCTATCGATCAAAAACCAGCGGGGCTGATTGTTGTTGCAGATCCGATAAAAGAATCTACACCTCAGGCAATAGAACAGCTGCATAAGCAAGGCTTACAAATAGTCATGTTAACTGGTGATAATGCAACTACTGCAAAAGCGGTGGCTTCAAAATTAAATATCGACAGAGTTGAAGCTGATGTATTGCCTGATCAAAAAGCTGCCATTGTAAAAGAGCTCCAAGCTGCTGGAAAAGTGGTTGCAATGGCTGGTGATGGTATAAATGATGCTCCAGCCTTAGCTCAATCTCAAGTAGGAATAGCGATGGGGACAGGAACAGATGTTGCAATGGAATCCGCTGGTGTGACATTGGTAAAAGGTGACTTAAGAGGAATAGTAAAAGCTATTGCTTTAAGTCGAGCCACGATGAAGAACATCAGACAAAACTTGTTTTTTGCCTTTATCTATAACGCATTAGGAGTACCAGTAGCGGCAGGAGTTTTGTATCCGGTATTTGGAATACTGCTATCGCCAATAATTGCTGCTGCAGCTATGAGCTTTAGTTCTGTTTCAGTGATTTTAAATGCTTTAAGACTTAAAAAAACACAGTTTAAATAAATTTTCATATGAATACTTTTTTAATAACTAGATAGGAGAATACCATGATGTCGGGTCCAATTTCATTCATCTTTTTTGCATTGATTTTTTATTTTTTTATGAGATATGGTTGTGGGGCTCATATTGCCCACGGTCACCATAAACATTCACATAACGAGAAAGAACAACAAACTTTCTTTGATCCTATTAGTGGAGAACAGGTTGAAGAAAACAAAGGTTACGGAAAATTATATAACGGTAAATTATACAGATTTATATCAAAAGAAAATTTAGATGAATTTGATAAAAATCCTGATAAATATATTAACAAAAAATTAGGAGAGAAACATGAAGCATAAAATTTCACTTTTCGCATTTGGTAATGCTACCAGTTTATTTATAGCTATAACATTTACAGTCTGTGTTGTATTTGATCTTGTCTTCCCAAACCATGCTATGTATGAGGTTTGGCTAAAATTACTACCTGGGTTTACTTGGATTTCATGGAAAAGTTTTTTTCTTGGTCTAGTTGAAGCCTATCTTTATGGTTGGTTTATAGCCTTAATATGGGTGCCTTTATATAATTATTTTGGTAATAAATGAAAGATTTAAAATACTATAAAGAAGGTGATTATTTATATTCTGACATGCTTGATAAAATCAGAGATGCAAGTAAATCTATTGATATTGAAAGTTACATATTTGCAAATGATGATATAGGTAGTGACTTTATTAGTATATTAAAAATAAAAGCAAAACAAAATATACGAGTGCGAGTGTTATTAGACTCTATAGGTTCAAATAGATTTAAGAATAGAGCGTATTTCCGCAATTTGATAAATAACAATGTTCAGGTTAAATGGTTTAATCCTTGGAGTTGGAGATCACCTTTAAGGTTTAACAAGAGAAATCATAGAAAGCTTATGATTATTGATAATAATTCATGTTTCTTAGGAGGTTTTAATATACACAATGAATCTTCACAAAAATACTTTGGTGTTAATAGATGGAAAGACAGTCATATATCATTTAAAGGAAGTCTATCTATGCAACTTGGCCAACAATTTAACTTAATGTGGAATGGTCATGAAAAAAAGCTTGAAGAAATTGTAAGCATTGATTCTCTTACTAAAGTATTACCAAACTATTCACGATCTTGTAGAAGGTTATTAAGGTGTAGTTACTTAGAATCAATTAGTAATTCGAAATCAACGATTCGAGTTACAACTCCTTATTTTGTACCAGATTCAAAAATGCTAAAAGCGCTTATTAGTGCCTCAAATTCAAGTATTAAAATCATATTATTGGTCCCAAAATATACAGACCATGCATTATTGAAATATGCCGCCTATTGGTATTATAAAAAACTTCTTGCCTCTGGAATACTAATATATGAATTCAATTCCAGAATGTTGCATTCAAAAAATATGATTATTGATGATCAATTAGCAGTAATAGGATCTGCTAATTTAGACTATAGAAGCTTCTTTTTAAATAATGAAATTATGCTTTTTAGTAAACGCCAGGATTTAATTACTCACATACAAAAAGACTTTGATGAATGCATACATTCATCTAATGAAGTGACATTAAAAGACAACTCGAAAAGGTCTCACTTTTCTTTATTTGGGACATTTATTGCCTATCAATTGAGGAAGTGGTTATGAATATAAACAATTTAACAGGAATAGAATTATGAATGAAAATATATCACACACTGGAGTGTGGGGATTAGCAATTATCATGATTGTTTTTACCTCTTGGCTATTATACAAATATTTAGCGCCTAAAAGTTGGCATGAATGGGCAGGAGCTGGAGTAATCCAAGCCTTTATTATTGCCCTATATGCTGAAATGTATGGATTTCCATTAACCATTTATTTACTAACTCGTTTTTTTGGCTTTGATCAAGATGGTCTAAGTGCTAATTTATGGTCCTCAATTATGGGGTTTGGTGAATTAGGTATGATGATTTCAATGATTATTGGTTATCTATTTGTATTTTTTGGAATCGGTTTATTTTTTCAGGGTTGGAAAAAAGTCTATAAAGCTCGACAACAAGATGATTTAGTTACTGATGGGTTGTATGCGTTAGCAAGACACCCTCAATATACAGGGCTCTTTATTATTATCTTTGGTGAAGCTGTCGTTCATTGGCCAACTATATTTTCCCTAACTTTATTCCCTTTAATAATTTTTGTTTACTACAAGTTGGCGAGAAGAGAAGAAAAACTGATGATAGATCGATTTGGGAATAAATATCTTGATTACATGAAAGTTGTTCCAATGTTTTGTCCTAGAAAAAATAATTGGAAATCATTTATTGAACAATCAAAAAATAATTAACATGGAATCTTTGATTATAAGGCTCAGGATTAACATGAATATACTGGAAGATTGAAAGATTTAATAATTACATAAATAAATTAAGTATCAATATTGATTAATTTTGATCAATATAATTTTTTTAAAACCGAAGGTAAAAACTATGAACAAAATAAATAAAACTTTAGTTATCTCAGCTTCATTAATGGCTCTATCATTAACTGTTTCAGCTCACGATCCTAGCATGCATACAAAAAAAGCAGAAAAAGCTGATTGTACAAGCTATAACAAAATGGTTGAAAGTGGGAAAAAGTTGGATATGACTGACCCGGTTATGATGGCAATGATGAAGAAATGTAAGAATCAAGCTGCGAACCATGATCAACATGATGAGAAAAAAGCAGATATGAAATGTGGAGATATGAAGGACTCATCAGAAAAGACAGAAGCTGGGAATCATGATCATCACGATAAGAAAAAAGCAGTTATAAAAGAAACAGAGCATACAAAAATGAAAGAAGGAAAATGTGGAGGTGACAATCACTCAGATAAATAAAATTTCTGGCAGTTATTAGTTCATTAACCGAACCCTATTTATCATAGGGTTCAATAACCCAAATTCCGTTAATTCGGAATTTGGGCATTAATAAAATTGTAGGGCAAAAATATGAAAATTATAAAAACATTACTACTTTTAGGCATTCTTGGGATTATTTCAGCAGGTGTATACATTTATTCTGGGATTTATCCCATAGGTGCTGATGTACCACATAATAAATTTAGCTACTGGATATTAGAACAAGTACGTGAGAACTCCATCGAACGTGCTGCCAAAGACATTAAAGTACCAGACCTAAAATCACCTGATTTATTACTATCAGGTGGTGCCGATTATAATGACATGTGTGCATCTTGCCACTTAAAACCAGGGCAAAAAGATTCAGATATGAGCCTAGGCTTATATCCAATACCTCCAAATTTATCCTTGGCCAATCATGGTGAAGAGCATGAAGACGAATCAAATGATGAGTTGGAATCAAAAAAAATGTTTTGGACAATAAAACATGGCATAAAAGCTTCTGGTATGCCAGCTTGGGGAATAACCCATGACGATAGTAGGATTTGGGCAATGGTTGCTTTTATTAATAAAATGCCAGAATTAACAGAAGACCAATACCAAGTACTAACAGCAAGAAATTAAAGTTAATTATATTATGCGTACAGTTAACAAAAAGAAATCGCATATATGGACCATAATCACTGTTATGTTTTTGTGGGCATTATGTTATCCACTGATAGTCCTTGGATTGGATAGTGCCCCTCATATTACATTTGCAGCACTTCGAGCCTTATTGGCTGGTATTACCTTATTAATAATTGCCATCATATTGGGACGTCACCAGCCTAAAGGCCTAACTATTTGGATAATGTTAATTTGGATTGGTATAGGAGCAACTACATTAGGGTTTTATGGGATGTTTCATGCCTCTGAGTTTGTATCTCCAGGATTGGCCACTGTCATAACAAATATTCAACCTATGCTTACAGCTGTATTGGCAGCTCTAATATTAAATGAAAAAATAACAACAAATATCAAGTTTGGTTTGATTCTCGGTTTTATTGGAGTTTTGTTTATTGCATCAACTTCATATTTGGATTCATCAGATAAATCTCTAAATACACAAGGACTTTTTTACTTGTTGTTAGCTGTAGTTGGTATTGCGTCATCAAATATCTTAATTAAAAAAATAGTCGGCAAAGTAGATGCACTAATCGCAATGGGATGGCAATTAATATTTGGAAGTATATTCCTGTGGATAATTGCAATATCCACAGAAAATGTATTTGAAATCAATTGGAATTCCAGCTTTCTTTTTAGCCTCTTTGGGTTAGCAATACTAGGTACTGCTATTGCTTTTTGGTTATGGTTTCTAGTTTTAGAAAAAGTAGATCTATCTTTTGCTAATTCATATAGCTTCTTAGTGCCTGTTTTTGGGATTGTTATGGGGATTTTATTCTATGATGAACAAATCGGTTTATTAACAGGTACGGGGATCGTAATAATTATTATTGGTTTGTTAATAATCAACTCAGCTGATTCGTTCAAGCCTTCAAATTATCTTTCTTTTATTATGAAGCTCTTATCTAGAACTAAGAGGAAATAGTATGAAAACAAATAATACACATTACATCAAAGCACTACGATTTAATTGGTTAACTAAATATTATGATGCCGTTGTTTCATTAACAACCAGAGAAAAAATCTTCAAGAAGAGATTGATTGAATATGCAAATCTAAAAAATAACAATAGAATCCTAGATATTGGTTCTGGTACTGGTACCTTAGCCATATTAATTAAGGAATCTAATCCCAACACAAATGTCACTGGATTAGATGGTGATTCTGAGATTATTAAGATTGCTGAAAAAAAGTCTACAAAGAAAAAGTTGGACATATCATTCAAACAAGGTTTGTCCTATGATTTGCCTTTCCAAGATAGGCAATTTGATCATTGTTTCTCAAGCTTGTTTTTTCATCACCTCACTACAAGTAATAAACAAAAAACCTTTAATGAAGCCAATAGAGTGTTAAAAAATGGAGGACAGCTTCACATTGCAGACTGGGGAAAACCTACCAACTGGTTAATGAGAATTTTATTTTTCATTGTTCAACTCCTTGACGGTTTTCAAACTACAAAAGGGAATGTTGATGGCATATTACCAGACCTAATGAAGAAAGCTGGTTTTGTTAAAGTAAATATTAAAGAAGAAATATCAACCATGTTAGGAACCATGACTATATACAGAGCTATTAAGCCTTAAAACAATATGAATAATACCAAAAAAATACAAATAAAAAACTGGCAACACAACCATGACTTTTCAGTCAAAAACCAACAAGGTGAAAAACGAACAAAATACGTTTTAGGATTAACTATTCTAATCATGATAATTGAAATTATTGGTGGTAGTATTTTTGGTTCAATGGCATTAATTGCTGATGGTTGGCACATGGGTACTCATGTTGCTGTGTTTTTAATTGCTATTTTTGCCTATCGATATTCAAGAATTAATGCAGATAATAAAAACTTTTGTTTTGGGACTGGAAAAGTAAATATATTAGGTGGGTTTGCAAGCGCTATTGCTCTAACTATTGTTGCCTTTGTTATGGTTATTGAATCTATTCATAGACTACTTGAACCACAAATTATCCAATACAATCAAGCAATCATGGTTGCTTGTATTGGTTTGGTGGTTAACTTGATTAGTGCCTTTTTATTAAAAGACAATCACAGCCATTCACATCATGAGCATGATCATCATCACCATGATCATAATTTAAAAGCAGCCTATTTACATGTTCTAGCAGATGCGCTTACTTCAATTCTTGCTATATTTGCATTACTTCTAGGAAAGTATTATGGATTAAGTTGGATGGATCCTCTTATGGGAATCGTAGGAGCCTTAATAATCACTAAATGGTCGGTTGGTCTACTAAAGCAAACAAGCCCAATATTGCTTGATTCAAGTATACCTGAAGACTACAGGCAAAAAATTCAACAAGAAATTGAATCTCAATCAAATGATTTCATAAGCGATCTTCATGTATGGGAAGTGGGACCAAGTCATTATGCTGCTATCATTTCAATTGTTTCTAATAATCCTAAAACGCCAAATGAATATAAGTCATTACTTACAAAATTTAAAAAAATATCTCACTTCTCAATTGAGGTAAATAAACATTAAGTAAGTAATTTAATACTAAACTCATACTAAAAAAGGCAAATTATGAATCATCACGAACCACAAAAACTTTCTTTATTGGGCTCTGTATCACTAGGGACAGGGGTAATGATAGGTGCCGGTATTTTTGTACTAATGGGTCAAATAGCTGAACTGGTTGGAGACTTGTTTCCTATAGCCTTTATTGCAGGAGCTATTATTGTTGGGTTTAGTTCTTACTCTTATGTAAAATTTTCCAATGCCTATCCTTCCTCAGGAGGTGTGGCAAACTTTTTTACTAAGTCATTTGGGCCAGGAACCGCTACTGGAACATTTTCATTATTAATGTACACCTCTATGGTGGTTGCAGAAAGTTTGGTGGCAGGAACATTTGGTGCTTATACTTTACGTTTATTTGCTGATGAATATTCAGAATATGCATCGATTCTTGGTGTGGTTCTATTAGCAATTGCGTACATTATTAACATCTCTGGTAATAAGATTATTGGAGCAACAGCTACTTTTACAGCCATTTTTAAAGTCGTAGGTATTGCTTTGCTGGCTATCTCTGGGTTATTAATTTCTGGTTTACCAACCATTACAGGAAACTATGTTGCAACATCTGGACAATCACTTCCAGATGGATTTGGTTTTATAGCTGCTTTGGCTTTATCAATCCTTGCCTATAAAGGCTTTACTACAATTACCAATCAAGGAGGAGACATTGAAAATCCACATAAAAATGTGGGTCGTTCTATTATTATTTCAATTAGCATATGTACTGTTATCTATGTAACTCTAGCATTATCTGTAGCTGGAGGATTAAGTATACAAGAAATCATTGATGCAAAAGATTATGCCTTAGCCGCAGCAGCAGAACCTTTATTCGGTCAATGGGGCACTATATTAACTATTATTCTTGCGATAGTGGCAACCGTATCAGGAGTTATAGCCAGTGTATATTCTGCTTCAAGAATGTTAGGTATGTTAAGTAGTATGAAGCAAGTCCCAAACTTAAATAAAATGGGCAAACTTAAAAACCCTGCACTTATTTTTACTGTGGCTTTAGCGATACTTTTAACTATTTTATTCGATTTAACTCGAATAGCTTCAATTGGCGCAATTTTTTATCTAATAATGGATATAGCTATTCACTGGGGTTTATTTCGGTATTTAAAAAAAGAAGTTAAATTTAATCCAATCATTCCATTAATAGCAATAGGCTTAGATATTATCGTCCTATTTGCATTTATTTATATGAAATATTTAACAGACCCTTTTGTGCTTATTGTCGCTCTAATAGGAATAATCTTAATTGTTTTAGGACAGCGATTATTTATGATTTCTCATACAGATAAAGAGGGAAAAATGCATATGCATATGGATGAAGATCCAAAGATGAAAATGTAGCAATATAGTGGTTAATTAATTTTTAATAATTTATTTATACTTAATGTATTCAATTATAGCATTTTGTATCTCCTGAACTATATAAAAAATTCGTTGTCTGAAGGTTGTTGTATTATATTTATCATGTGAAAATGAAATTAGGGAAAAGTAAGCTAAGAATCTTTGTTTTATTTGTCATTATGATAAATAGTTCTTTGATTAATGCAACACCAATAATTGATGTTGAGAGTACCACTCAATCTCAAGCTTTAACTCAAGAAAAACTCCCTTGTCATACAGATTACAGTATTGAAGAATCACCTTCAAAACAAGCTAAATGTGAAACGGGCTCAATAATATGTATACAAACCTGTATTGCATTCATTGAACCATCATTTGGAATATTTAGTATTTTGAATGTTCATTCATATATTATTTCACCTGAATATTCAGTGCTAAACTTTGAACCAGAAGCTTTGTATAGACCCCCTAAAGTTTAATTATAATTTTTAAAATAATCATGATATCTTTGCTTTTGCATTTATGTCATTTTGTAATTTAATTAAACTTAAAGGTTTATTATGCATGTCACATATGTATCGAATCAATGTAAGTCGGTGTTTGATAACAAACATCAAGCGGTTTTAGGAATTAGTCCCTTTAACAGTTATTTTTCTGAACAAAGAATTTCGTATTTGTATAGGTGGGCTTGTTCTCACTTTAACTCTGTTAAGCTTTATATACCAGATGAACCTACTGTATTTACATTACAAGCAATAGGTTATGATGAACAAAAAGCAAACAAGAAAGCCAGAAGGCAATGTAACTATTTAAAGAATAAAGTAAAGCGAGCTCTAAATAATCTAGAAGTAAGCGAAATTGAAATTCATGAATCATTAATTTGCCACTCGACTATTAAAGATAATGAAGTCTATATAAATAAGTATGACCAGTGTATGCAGAGGTTCAAAAAGGATAAAAGCTTTCGTGACGGTTGTTTGTCTAGCACTAAATGGGTGTTAAGTAATCAGTTGCCAGAGAACCAGGAACCCACAGATGACATGTTAGCAATTGCAGTGAAATATTTTATGCATGAACTACCCATGTTTTTATGGAGTACTGAAATCCTAAATTCTCCCTCAGCAGTATTTTGCTATCATCAATGTCCACGATTTTTACAAGAATTGTTTAATAGTATTCGGAGTGAAGAATTAATACACAATCAACAAGGATTTGTAATTATTGAACCTAAATAGATCAGTCTTGACAGGGATGTCATTGAGTCTGTATACAAAACTGTGCAAGTATTCAAAATTTATATTTATTTTAGTGGGAGTATATTACTCATATTGGTTATTATCTTACAAGAGATTTGAATTGCCTTATCTGTATAAATACCTGAATATGACCCTTGTGCAGTTTCTTTGAAATGAATATGCCAACGTCGATAATGCTCATCATTTAGGGGTGTTTCTAAGTTGAGTTCATTATGTATTTTGATAATATTATTTGTATAGCGTTTGTCGCCTAATAATATCTTTTGCCAGTATAAACTGACACTATTTAGGTGCTCTTGAAGATTATTCTTAATACGTTTATTAAATATAGGAGAAAGGAAGTCATCTGAAAAAATAGATTTATAAAAAGAGTAAATAAATTCATCTATGTTTTTTGTATTATTTAAATCTGGCAATGACATTTTGGTTTTTTATAACTGCTTGATCATAGATTTAACTGTAGTTAAATTGACAATATTAGTATCTATTTTAGTTTCTAGGCCTTCTATAATATGATTAAAATTTGATTTATTATTCATGGCATTAATCAATGGTTTTATATCGGCTAACATTAATCCAGCTAACCGAAATGCTCTTATTAATTTAAGCCGTTGGATGGCTTCATTATTGAATAATCCATAACCGCATTTTGTATGGTCACAACAATTAATTAATCTCTCAGAAATATAATTGCGCACCGTATGAATAGATGTATCTGTGGTTTTTGCTAATTCTGATATTTTTATTAAACCCATAAATACCCCCTTTTTAACCGGCACAACAAGAAAGCTCAGATACATCTTTAGCAAATGTTTGAGCACAAAGTTTTAATCCTTCAACCATAGTTAAATATGGGAACAATTGTCCAGCTAAATCTGTTGTTGTCATTTTATTATGAATAGCTAATACTGCTGTTTGAATCATTTCACCTGCATCTGCTGCTAATATTTGAACACCAATAATTTGCATCGTATTTTTGTTAGCAACCATTTTAATAAAACCATGGGTTTCAAAATTTGCCAATGACCTTGGCACATGTTCTAATTCTAATTGACGTGAAATTGTGCTAATACCTTTTGATTGCGCCTCATCTTCAGTTAACCCAACTGTGGCAACCTGTGGATCGGTAAAAATAACCGCAGGCATAGTTGATAAATCTAATTTTGCTTCACCACCTGTCATATTTATTGCTGCACGAGTCCCAGCTGCTGCTGCGACATATACAAATTGTGGCATAGTTGAACAATCACCTACTGCATAAATATTGTTTATGTTTGTCTGTAACTTTTCATTAACTATGATTGCACCTTTTTTATCAGTTGCTAAATTAATATTTTCAAGATTTAAGTTTTCAGTATTTGCTTCACGACCAGCTGCAATCAAGAGCCTATCTGTATAAATCTCCCCATTATTTAATATGATATAAAATTGATCATCTATAAAAACTACTTTTTGGGCTTGAGTTTGCGTTTTAACTATCATGCCTTCTGACTCTAGTATTTTCTTTAGATTCTCACCCAACACTGGATCTTGGTTATAAAGTAGTGAGTGTCTAGCCAATAAAGTGACTTGTGTTCCCAGCCTTTGGTAAGCTTGCGCAATTTCCAAAGCGATTACTGATGAACCTACAACTGTCATGGTTTCAGGTAACTCTTCAGAAAACAACGCTTCGGTTGATGTCCAATAAGGGACATTTTCAATGCCAGTTATTGGAGGAATAAAAGGTTTAGAACCAGATGCAATAAGTATACGATCAGCAATTAACTCTTGTGATTCACCGTCTTCTTTGTCTATAACTAAAGTATTTTTGTCTTTGAATTTAGCAAAGCCCTTGATTAAAGTTAATGCAGGGTTCTTCTCTAAAATACTTTCATATTTTGCCATGCGCAGTTCATCAACTCTGCTTTGTTGTTGTTGTGCTAACAATGAACGGGTTATTTCTGGCTCGTGATTTTTTATTCCAGGAAAAGGATTGCTTCTTTGATGTTGAGCTAAATGTGCTGATCGAATCATTATCTTTGAAGGCACACAACCAACATTAACACAACAGCCACCAATTACCTCATCAGCTTCAATGATTGTAACTCTAGCACCTTCTTCAGCGGCTTTAATACCAGCAGCAAAAGCTCCAGATCCACTACCAATAATTGCAACATGAAGTTGCCCTGTCTCACAACAGGCATCTGCTGAATTCTCTATTGTTGCAGTATATCCAATAGATTCAATAGCCTTTATTATTATTGAAGGATTTAAACCAGTATCAATGATGGCATTTTTATTTGGATATGATACGCAGACATCATTTACACCTTTAATAGCTTTTAGGTAGTCACTTATATGATTCTCACAGCTATTACAAGTCATTCCTTTAACATCTAATTTCATTTTGCTACCTCACACTCACCATCTTCACATTTTTTACTAGCTGGTGAAATTAAATCCCATATTGAGAAAATCATCATGATTGCAATACCAGAATAAGTAACATATGTACTCCAACCATATTTAAAGAAAGGATACAAAGATAACAATACCATTATTGGACCAACCATACCTAAAGCAGACCTGTATAACTGTTTGTGACTAAAATAGCCTAAAATATTGGCAATTAATACCAGTGTTGCAAATAAAGGAAACCACGTTTCAATAATAACCCATTCCCATTGAGCTAAAAATCCCATCCCCAAAGCAGCACCAATGCCTGCAATCGCTGGAAAACAAGCCGCACAAGCAAACGCTGAGCCTATTGTTCCAATAAGACCAGCTTTATCTGATAAGCGTGTTATTAAACTTAATTTACTCATTTGACCCGCTCATTAACGTTGCAGGATACCCAGCATTTGCAGTAGCTTTTTCAATTTGTTCAATTGATGCAATTGATGGATCAAAAGTTACTGTTGCAACCTTTGTTTTATAGTCAACCTTAGCATCAAATACACCGACTACTTGTTTTATAGCTTTGCTAACTGTTATGTGACACATTTTACAAGTCATCTTCGTTACAGAAAATTGTTGTATGAGTTGATTATTTGTTTGAACCGTATCTGCTGCATTAACATTTTGATATCCAAAAGCTAGCATAGATAATATAAGTAAAAGTAATAAATTTGTTTTCATAAAATACTCCAAAGTATAGTTTTAGCTGATTATGTATTCAGCGTAATAAGGGAAGGTGATCATTGCTAATAACACTATTGCAACAATCCAAAATATGATCTTTTGACGTTTTTGCATTGATTTATCTTCACAAACAGATCCATCTTCACATTTTTGTGGAATAAGGTACAATTTACGAAATACAACAATGAGAATTAAAACAGTTAACCCACTTAAATATGAGCTATAAGGCTCCATTGCTGTCAATGACCCAATCCATGTGCCACTGACTCCTAAAGTAAGTAATAATAAGGGGCCTATACAGCAAACACTCGCTCCAATTCCAGCTAAGGCTGCAGCTATTAAGGTCTTTCTGTTTGTAGTCATTAATCTACCATTAAGTTATTGAATGGCAGCATGTTAAAGGACGGACTATAGTACGGAGTCAATAGATAATTATTTATTTTCGGTTAGGGATTCAATGATGGCACATCCTGAAGTGTTTTCAGTTAATTCACATGCATCTATTAGGTTGTCTAACTCATTTTTCATGGATGTTAAATCTTCTAATTGTCGAAGTATTTTCTCTCTTTTTTCTTGAGCCATAGTTTTTACATCAGTACAGTGGCCAGTACCTAGGTCTAATAAGTCTTTGATTTCAGATAGCACAAAACCAAGTTGTTGGGATCGTTTAATAAACTTTACAGTATTAACTAATGAACTGTCATAAACCCTATAACCAGAAAATGGTTTTATGGGTTCTTTAATCATGCCAATACGTTGATAGTATCGAATGGTCTCAACATTTACATTTGCAGCCTTTGCAAGTTTGCCGATGGTTAAAGATGTATTCATTTATTATTCTCTAGATTTTGATCTTTCCCATTTGTCAATTTTATTGAGTGGTCCAGGACATGAGTGTTCATAGATTTTATTCCCTGTAAAAATTGAATATAAATGACCTATAGATCGCATTTCACACCCAGGAGTGGAAATTATAGCCGATATTACTAAAGACACGCCTAAATGAAAATATATATAACTTAACCATATTAATGTCAATGTATTAAATAAGGGACTATTTATTTGGCTTAATGCGTAATAATTATAGCCCATAAATAGAGCGCTAATTACTACTATAATTACTTGTGGCCATCTTTTGGTATTCAATTTCCATCCAATATTTATTACATATGGGGATAAGTAAAGTCCAAATAGAGCCATAAACAAAAATGAAACATTGCCAAATAAACTTTCTGATTCAACCATGCTTGGCCAATAGTAAAATATTTGCCAGACAAAATATAAACAACCTAAACCTAATACAACTCTAACTGACCGTCCAATAGGACCTGGGGGAGGTAGAGTTCCAGCTGATTGGAATTTTGTTTCAGTATTATTGTCGAACATGACATCACCAATTAATGAATTAGTATCAGTGTAAATTATGTACTATAGTACGGACACAATCATTTTTGATAAATAATTTTAACTAAATGATTAATCAAACAAATGTTCTGTTCTATTTGCAAATGCAACAAGAGATAACATTACTAGAACCTCAACTAATACCCCAGCAACAGTTTCCAATGGTGCTCCTTAATTTAGACCAAAAAATGGAGTGCAGCTACAGACAGTTCAAAATTGTTATTAGACGACTTAATTTTTAGTTCATTTTCTTGAGTGAATACTTTTTCAACAATTAAAGTACAATCTGTTCTGATTTACTATTGCCAATTGAGTCATCTTAGGTTTCGATAGCAGAAAATGAAATGATATCTATGACATAAACCCAACCACCAATCTTCTGCCCAGTTCGC
>JQIA01000806.1_pt1 | contig 16614 bp, 16 predicted proteins | sample 811431 | NCBI WGS metagenome assembly JQIA01 (sample SAMN02998118, study PRJNA258478) | marine sediment metagenome | biome: marine; feature: seafloor; material: sediment; isolation source: oil-polluted sediment collected from 3 locations (0.5 km, 0.7 km and 0.9 km)... | place: USA: Gulf of Mexico ...
AAGGCTGGCGTCGGTAGTCGGCTGATCGTGCATGGGCATCAAGGGATTCACTCTGTGCCAGTATCGATGCTGTTTTGGCCAGTTTTGCAGCACCTTCCGGTGAGCAGCCAATGATCGATGTGCGCTTTTGAAAGTCATAAACCCCGAGCGGTGATGAAAAACGTGCCGTCGCGGAGGTTGGTAGTACGTGATTTGGCCCGGCGCAATAATCACCGAGCGCTTCCGGTGTGTGGCGTCCAAGAAAAATGGCACCGGCATGGCGAACTTTCTGCATCAATGCTTGAGGATCAGCGACGGAAAGTTCGAGGTGTTCCGGTGCAATACGGTTAGCAATTGTGACCGCTTCTGCAAGGTTCCTTACTTTCAGCAGGCCGCCGCGCTTATTAATAGAGGTCTTGATAATGTCCTTTCTGGGCATTTGCGGCAGCAGCTTTTCCATACTTTCGAGTACGGCTTGTAGATAATCAGCATCTGGGCTGATTAAAATTGATTGGGCTTGCTCATCGTGTTCAGCCTGAGAAAATAGATCCATAGCGATCCAGTCGGGTGATGTTTGCCCATCACAGATGACGAGGATTTCTGAAGGTCCAGCAATCATGTCGATGCCGACTTCGCCGAAGACCGCTTTTTTAGCGGTGGCGACATAAATATTGCCCGGGCCAACAATCTTATCAACCTTAGGTACTGTTTCTGTGCCGTATGCCAGTGCGGCTACCGCTTGAGCGCCGCCGACTGAAAATACTTGGTCGACGCCGGCAATGGCCGCAGCGGCCAATACGGCAGGGTTGAGTACGCCACCCGGAGCAGGCACGGTCATAATAATTTCATTTACACCGGCAACTTTTGCGGGAATGGCATTCATTAAAACAGATGAGGGGTAGCTGGCTTTGCCGCCGGGCACGTAAATGCCAACGCGCTCAAGAGGAGTGACTTGTTGGCCCAAAATAGAGCCGTCATCTTCTGTGTATTGCCAGGAATCTTGTTTTTGGTGAGCGTGGTAGCTGCGAATACGCTCAGCCGCCGTTTCGAGGGCTTGGCGTTGTTCGGTAGAGATTGTTGACAATGCGTGCTGTAAATCACTTTCGGTCATCACGACATCACTCATCGTGTTGACTGTGCGGTGGTCAAAACGGGCGGTATAGTCGATGAGTGCTTGATCGCCCTCGCTGCGTACCTTGGCGAGAATGTCGTTAACCGTCGCGCTAACATCGGCTTCAAGCTCCGCTTGCCAAGCCAGTAGTTTTGTAAGATCTTCGTCGAAATTGGCCTCAGTGGTATCGAGCCTGCAGGGCGTAAGTTCTGTCATGCGCTTGGCGCTTGCGTACGGGTGCGGGCAAATTCTGAGAAGCTTTCAAGCAGTGGTTGTATGAGCTGATGTTTGATTTTCATCGCACCTTTGTTGACGATGAGTCGCGAGCTGACTTCGTCAATAAGCTCGCGAGGTTCCAGCCCGTTGGCTTTGAGGGTGTTGCCCGTATCGACGATATCGACGATTTCATCGCACAGTGAAATTAAGGGCGCTAATTCCATAGCGCCATAGAGCTTGATGATGTCTGCTTGTAGGCCTTTTTCAGCATAATATTGCCGAGCAATATTGATGTATTTTGTTGCGATACGGATTCGCCCTTGTACCGGAGGCGCATCAACCATGCCGGCGGTCATTAAGCGACACCGTGAAATGCCTAGGTCGACAGGTTCATAAAAGCCGTTGCCGCCATGTTCCAGTAAGGTGTCTTTACCGGCAATACCGATATCGGCAGCACCAAATTGCACGTAGGTGGGTACATCTGTGCCGCGTAATACGAGCAGCCGTATATCGTCGCGGTTCGTGGCAAACATAAGCTTGCGACTGCTGGCAATATCTTCGCTGGGTGTAATACCGACCTCGGCGAGTAAAGGCAGTGTTTCCTTCAGAATGCGACCTTTGGTTAAGGCGATGGTGAGTTTGCTCATGGGCATTTTATTTCGTTTTATTTGGCGAGTGGCAGTATTTAACCGGGTATACGGCGAATTTTAGCACCCAGTTGTTGCAGTTTTTCTTCGATGCGTTCATAGCCTCGGTCAATATGGTAAATGCGATCGACAACGGTCTCGCCTTGTGCAACCAAGCCCGCAATAACGAGACTGGCAGAAGCGCGTAGGTCCGATGCCATAACGGGGGCTGCGGTAAGTGACTCGACACCGGTAATAATGGCGGTATTGCCTTCGAGAGTAATTTTAGCCCCCATACGGTTGAGTTCATGGGTTTGAATGAGCCGGTTTTCAAAAATTGTTTCGTTAACGGTTCCCACGCCATCGGCAACTGCATTTACGGTGGTGAGCTGTGCCTGCATGTCGGTAGGAAAGCCGGGGTAGGGCGCTGTGCGTAATTGAATGGGCTTGGGTCGGCGGCCTTTCATATCCAGTTCAATCCAGTCTTCCCCAGTGTTTATTTCGGCACCGGTTTCTTTAAGCTTTATTAGGACTGATTCGAGCAGGTGTGGGTTTGTATCCAGCAGTTTTACTTTCCCTCGCGTTGCTGCAGCGGCAGCGAGATAGGTGCCGGTTTCGATCCTGTCAGGCATGATGTGGTAACTGCCACCAGAAAGTCGCTCGACACCGTTAATGGTTATGGTGTCTGTACCTGCATTCTGAATGTCGGCGCCAAGGGTGTTTAGAAAGTTAGCGAGATCGACGATTTCAGGCTCTCGCGCTGCATTTTCTATAATGGTTTGGCCTTCGGCCAGAGAGGCGGCCATGACAAGATTTTCTGTTGCACCAACGGAGACAATATCCATGAAAATGTGACTGCCTTTGAGTCGACCGTCGATACTGGCTTTAATGTACCCATCTTCAATATTAATATCTGCGCCCATCATTTCGAGACCATTCAAGTGTAGGTCTACAGGGCGACTACCAATGGCGCAACCCCCTGGGAAGGACACCTGTGCTTCGCCGTGTCGGCTCAATAGGGGGCCGAGCACTAAAATGGATGCGCGCATTGTTTTTACAAGATCATAGGGTGCGCTGCAGCTGTGTAATGTGCGGGGGTCCACCTCGATGCGCATTTTTTCATCTAAAACGACACTCACGCCCATGCAGCCCAGTAGCTCTATCATGGTGGTTATGTCGTTCAAATGCGGTAAATTCGAAAGAGTAACGGGTTCACTTGCGAGGAGTGTGGCTGCAAGGATAGGTAACGCTGAATTCTTGGCGCCCGATATTCTGATTTCGCCTGATAGCGGTGTGCCGCCTGAGATAAGCAGTTTATCCATGTATATGCCTAATTAAAGTAGAGAGCTCTGTTGATGGGGCGTTGTTTTTACTGTGCTGTATTTAAGGTTAAGAAGACGCTGCCTCAGGAGGTAGGGGATGCTGCAGCAAGCGGTTTAGGCCGCTTGCCATTCGTCTAGCGTGTAGAGCTGCATGTTAACGGCGTGTATAGCACCGGACGCAATATGTTCGTTTAACGCGCCATAGACTAGCTGCTGGCGCTGTACGGCGCGCTTGCCCTCAAAAACATTACCAATGGCTGTAACGGTCACATGAGAGCCTTCGCTTTCAATGCGGATATCACAGTCGGTTAAGGCTTTATTGAGTAAGTTTTTTATTTCTTCGAGATCCATCGTTTATACCTCTAAATTAGATGCTGCTATCCCAGCCCGTAATCACCTTGTCGATATTTCCGCTGTGTTTTTCTGCCGATTGCATGAACTGGTTTTTAAAGGTTTTGCCTAAATTAATACCGTTGATGGTGACATTAATGATTTTCCACTGACCGTTTTTCAGGCCCATGGTGTATTTAAGCGGGTAATTGTTATCAAGGCCTCGGATTTCCTGACGGACAGAAACTTTGCGTTTGTCACCAAGCTCAGTGTCATTCGACAGCAAAACAATTTTTTCGCTGCTGTAGCTCAATAAGCCTCGGCTATAAGTTTCGACCAGGCCCGCGCGGAAGGCCTTGGCAAATTGCTGCTTTTGTTCAGTATTTGCTGTTTTGCGGTAGGCACCCATGACGTTGAGGGCTATCCAGTCAAAATCAACCACTCTAGCGAGTGTCTCTTCAATGTCAGCAAAAAAGCATAAGGTCTGCTCTGCTTTTGCCGCATCATCGGTACTATTTTTGACCGATGACCTGTGGGCTTCGATTTTGCCCAAAATTTCGTTGGTAACGAGCTCAATTGTGGCATTGGGGGGCAGCGGTGTGCCGGTTGGCAAGGCTGCTGCTGGCGCGTCGTTGCTTTGGGCTTGTGCGGTGAAAATCAGGCCTGCTAGACACAGGATGAGTGTTTTAACGGTGTGCTGACATTGTCTTGTGAGCATAAGTAGAGTTCCCTGTTACAGATTGTCGGGGTATTAGACCTTCGCTTATTTGTCTTGTTGCTTGTTATTTGTTACTTGCCATAAAAGCGCGCCTAAAAAACATTAAAATGTGCCTATATTCGGCTTCTTCGTTTAGATAAGACTGCAAATTAACTGACTTTTATAGCGTGGCACTATACCATGCTCCCCCTACTCTTGCGACTCACACACACTATTGTGATCTCGGTGTTGATGTTGTCTTTTTACTGTTTTTTTGAAGAGGAACTTTAGCGGATCATGGAAGAATTATTGCCCGCCCTATTGGCGATCGTAGGGGGTCTGATTGGCTTGGTTTGGGGCGCAGATCGTTTTGTTATTGGCGCCGCAGGTGCCGCAAAAAACTACGGTGTTTCCCCGCTTGTTATTGGCTTAACGGTCGTCTCGATAGGTACTTCGGCACCTGAAATTATTGTTTCTATCAATGCCGCATTAGAAGGGGCGGGAACGATAGCTGTGGGTAATGCTCTGGGCAGTAACTTGGCCAATATTGGCCTTGTTCTTGGGTTTACGGCATTAATTGCCCCCTTGCCGGTGCAGCGTCATTTGGTTTTTGAAGAAGGCCCTGTACTGCTATTGATAACGGCCTTGGCAGGGTATTGCCTCTATGATCAAAATTTGGGGTGGCTAGAATGCGCGCTGATGCTGGGGCTTATACCGACCTTGCTTTGGATTACGATAAAATATAAACGTCAGCACCCTGATACGGAAGAAGTCGAAGCTGTGGCCGGCAGTACCACGGGCAAGGCGGCGCTTTGGTTCTTTTTGGGCTTGGGCGTGATGTTGTTGAGCGCCAAGTTTCTGGTGTGGGGCGCGCAAATAACGGCAGTAAAAATGGGTGTGAGTGAGCTTGTTATTGGCTTGAGTGTTGTTGCAATTGGTACCAGCTTGCCAGAGCTTGCCGCGTCCGTAACCAGCGCTTTAAGAGGCCATCATGATATCGCCATTGGCAATGTATTCGGTTCCAACCTGTTTAACCTACTGGCCGTTATGCCTATTGCGGGTGTTATTGCGCCTATAGAGTTAGATGAAGCGGTGTTTTTCAGGGATTATTTATCTGTTGCCGGATTAACCCTGCTGATGGTGCTAACGATTGCCTTCCTTTATTGGCGATCAAAAGGGCGGGCCTTTTATTTTTCGAGAGGCTTTGGCGGCGTGCTTTTGCTACTTTATGGTTTGTACTTCGGGGTTCTTTTCTCTTCAATCTGACCTTTGTCTTCAGGCGGGTGATGGGTAAGGGGCAAGCAAAAAAGACGTGAGAAAAAGGCTTTTACTGACATTTTAAGGTACGTATTTTATGGTTGAATTCGATTTTATTACTTCAGCTCAGCGTACTGTGCGGCGTGAGGCTGCTGCAGTTGAAACCTTGGTGTCGCGCATTGATGATGCGTTTGCAGAGGCTTGTCGTTTGATCTTGGCTTGCCAAGGGCGTGTTGTGGTGACGGGTATGGGTAAGTCGGGTCATATTGGCAATAAAATTGCCTCGACATTAGCGAGCACGGGGTCGCCGGCTTTTTTTGTGCATCCGGGGGAAGCGAGCCACGGGGACTTGGGCATGATTACGCGGGATGATGTGGTCATTGCCATTTCAAATTCTGGTAATACCGCTGAAGTGGTGACTTTATTACCGCTGATAAAGCGTCTGGGTATCCCTTTGATTAGTATGACGGGGCAGCCGGATTCGTCGTTAGTGGAAGCTGCGAATGTTAATCTTGATGTCAGTGTTTTCGAGGAGGCGTGTCCGCTCAATTTAGCACCAACGACAAGCACAACCGTGACCCTTGTTATGGGTGATGCTTTGGCGATTGCGCTACTAGAGGCGCGAGGGTTTACGGCTGAAGATTTTGCTTTTTCGCATCCGGGTGGTGCCTTGGGCCGTAAATTGCTGCTTAGAGTTATTGATATTATGCACAGTGGTGAAGAGGTGCCGAGGGTTGCTGAAAATACGCCTCTGAAGAGTGCGCTATTAGAGATGACGGCAAAGGGTCTTGGGCTGACAACCGTTGTGGGTGAAAATGATGTGCTGCTGGGCGTGTTTACCGATGGCGATTTACGTCGAGTGATTGATAGCCGGCTTAATATCGATCAAGTAACAACGGGTGAGGTGATGACGAGGGGTGCGCGGACAATCAACAAAAATATGCTGGTTGCCGAGGCCTTGAATATTATGGAAGGTAACGCGATCACCGCGCTAGTGGTTGAAGATGAAGCATGTTGTCCGGTGGGTGTCTTGCATATGCACGACATTCTTCGCGCTGGCGTGATTTGACAGAGGCGATAAGAGAGACGGTAGCTATGAAGTCCGAAAATAATGTGCAAGGCGCTAAAAAAGTACGTTTAATCGTCCTCGATGTTGATGGCGTGCTGACAGATGGCAGTATTTATTATGGCCAAAGTGGTGATGAGCTAAAGGTATTTAATATTCAGGACGGTCTGGGTATTAAATTGTTACAGCGGGCAGGTATAGAGGTTGCCATTATTACGGGGCGTGACTCTGCTCCGGTAACACGCAGAGCAGCGGAGCTGGGTATAGAGCAGGTGATTCAGGGCAGGGAAGATAAGCTAGTTGCTCTGGAAGAGCTACTTGAAACGTCGTCGTATACCTTGGATGAAGTCGCCTATATGGGTGATGATCTACCCGATTTGGCGGCAATACGCCGGGTCGGGGTGGGCATGACGGTTGCAAATGGAAACTTGGCTGTTGTTGCACATGCATGCTGGCAATCGACCAAGCCGGGCGGTAGCGGTGCTGTTAGGGAGGCGGCAGAGTTTATACTCGAGGCCCAAGGCAAGCTCGACTCTGTGATTGCGTCGTACTTGTAGTTACCTTGTTTAGTTGTGGGTGTTTAGTTGTGGGTGTTTTTTTACGCAGAGTGGGTTGTTGTTGATGCGATCAATAAAAAATATCATTTTTGGTTTACTGTTAACTGTGGCACTGGCTGTGTTTTTGGTGTTTTGGGATTCAAACCCCGAAATTTTTATGGCGAGTGCGCCGGAGCCTGTGAAGGTGGTTTCTGCGGCGGACAGTTACATGTTAAAAACCAAAGCAAAAGTGTTTAATGACGAAGGCCGGCTGGCTTTTTTACTTGAGGTTGATGAAGGCGAGTATTTTCAGGGCCAAGGTGAGTTTTTTATGCGCTCTCCACGTATACAGGCATACTCGCAGCGTAAAGGTGAGGCCCCTTGGCATTTGACCGCTGAGGAAGGTGTCGTGCTAGGGCGTCAGCAAGTTGAATTGCGAGGTAATGTGCACGTATGGCAGCTGTTGGGTGGACAAGCCTCTGTAGCGAAAAGAGAAATAACGACACCAAGGCTTTCTTTTTATCCAGAAAGTGACGAAGTGAATACCGATCAAACTATTGTGTTTAAATCGCCAGGGCATACGGCGTCAGGTACGGGCTTTAGTGCCAATCTTGCGGAGCAAACTTATCAATTACATTCGGGCGTTAAAGGGCGGCACCATGGCCATTACTAAACCATTAGCGACACTGTTATGGCTGCTACTTGCTTTTGCGAGTGTGCCGACAACATTTGCACTGCCGACAGATCGTCATGCAACCATTCGTATTGAGTCTGATCGCGCCTCGATTAATGATAAAACGGGCGTCACCTTATATGAAGGTTCGGTGATCATGCGCCAAGGCAGTATTAAAATAACGGCAGATAAAGTAACGATTTATTCCAACAAGGGGCAAGCGAATAGGATTATCTTCAAAGGTAGCCCCGTGAATTATCGGCAGCGGCCGGAGTCTGGCACGGGTTTCGTGATTGCAAGGGCAAAAACGATTGAGTACAGACTTGATAAAGATGTGCTTTTGTTAGTCGATGATGCAAGCCTGGTGCAGGAAGGTCTGGCTTTAAATGGCAGTACCATTAACTACGATCTTAAGGCTGAGCGGGTAGAAGCAAGTGGTGATAGTTCGGGTAGCCAGCGGGTACGCATGGTAATACCGCAGAGTCAGCAAAAATTTCAGAGTACACCATAATGTCCGTATTACAGGCTTTAAATTTGGCAAAAAGCTACAAAAAGCGCGCGGTCGTTAATGATGTCTCCTTAAGTGTCACTGGCGGTCAGGTTGTTGGTTTACTGGGTCCGAATGGTGCGGGTAAAACGACGTGCTTTTATATGATTGTTGGCCTGGTAAAGCAAGATGCTGGACGTATTTTGATCGATGAAGAGGATATTACGCGCTTACCGATGCACCTTCGAGCGCGTCGTGGCTTGGGTTACTTACCCCAAGAGGCCTCCGTCTTTCGACGTCTTAGTGTAGAGCAAAATATTCTGGCAATACTGGAAACGCGACGAGAGCTGAACGCTCTACAGCGCCGAGATAAACTTGAAGGGCTTTTAAGCGATTTTAATATTACGGCTATCCGTCACAGTCAGGGTATGAGTTTGTCGGGCGGGGAGCGCCGGCGCGTTGAAATTGCTAGGGCTTTGGCGATGGAGCCAGAATTCATTCTGCTTGACGAGCCCTTTGCCGGTGTTGACCCCATCTCAGTGAATGAAATTAAGGGCATTATTTGCCAGCTAAAAGAGAAAGGGATTGGCGTTTTAATTACCGATCACAATGTTCGGGATACCCTCGATATTTGTCAGCATGCTTATATTGTTGATGACGGCATGGTTTTATTTCAGGGTAGTCCGCAGGAAATATTGAATAATGCTGATGTGAGGCGTGTCTACCTCGGCGGTGATTTTTCACTCTAAGGGCACTTATTCGAGGTTTTGTACCTGCTCTCGGATCTGCTCGATAAGCACTTTGAGCTCAACGGCGCAATACGTTGTGACGGCGGCCTGTGATTTTGAGGCGAGGGTGTTGGCCTCGCGGTTTAGCTCTTGCAGTAAGAAATCGAGCCGTCTACCCACGGGCTTATCGCTGCTGAGAGCATGATGAAATTCCTCTAAATGACTTTCGAGCCGATCAAGCTCCTCTTCAACGTCATTCTTATTGGCAAGATAAACCAACTCTTGTTCCAGGCGACCTTCGTCCAGCGGCGTGTTTAATGCTGCGAGCTTGTCGGTGATTTTTTGTTGTTGGTGTTCTTGTATCTGGGGGAGAACGCCCCTTATCTTATTGATTTCGCCACTGATTTTTTTCAGGCGCTCTTGGATGAAGTGGGTGAGTCTATCGCCTTCACGAGCGCGAGCGGTGATGAGTTGCCGCAATGCTTGTTTGTAACTTTGCAGCATTGCTGCTTCGAGTTCCTCTGGTTTAATAGCATTTTTTTGTACAACACCGGGAACCTTGAGGATGTCACTCGGCGATAGCGGGCTTGAAGGGCCTTGAATAAGCCGTTCTATGGACTGGCAGGCTTGTAGGTGTTGCTGGGCAATTTCGAGGTTGATCTCCAGCGTTTGCGTGTGGCTGTAGTCGATGCGCAAGGTGCATTCAAGCTTTCCCCGTTGCACGTCTTGTCGTAGGTTTTCTCGGTAATTATTTTCAAGGTGGCGGGCTGTCTCGGGTAGGCGAAAGCTTGCCTCCAAAAACCGGTGATTAATAGAGCGTAACTCCCAAGTAAGGGTTCCCCAAGGGTATGGATTGGTGGTGCTGGCGAAGGCGGTCATACTTTTGGGCATGGCTTAACTCACGTGGGCGGGTTTAGTCGTGTTGATACGTTCGCATGTTAGCAAAGTTAAGTAATCACTCAATAGCGTTAATTTGGCATACAATACGGCGCTTGAACACGTATGGTTATTAGGGCGGCTTTTAAGTCATGTCGCCTCATATATCTTTGTCTTTTTTTGAATTAAGGAATTGCTTATGTCTCGCCCCAGTGGACGTCGTCCCGAACAGCTTCGTTTGGTTAAAATTACACGCAACTTTACCAGCCATGCAGAGGGTTCTGTCTTAGTTGCATTTGGGGATACGAAGGTAATTTGTACCGCGAGTGTTGTGCCGGGTGTGCCGCGCTTCTTACGTGGCAAAGGCCAAGGTTGGGTAACCGCAGAGTACGGTATGTTGCCCCGATCGACACATCAGCGTATGGACCGAGAAGCGGCACGGGGTAAGCAAAGTGGGCGAACACAGGAGATACAGCGTTTAATCGGGCGCTCATTGCGGGCTGCAGTTGATTTAAAAGGGCTGGGTGATAATACAATCAACATTGATTGTGATGTGATTCAGGCCGATGGCGGCACTCGCACCGCGTCTATTACAGGGGCTTATGTGGCGTTGGCAGATGCCATTAGTTTCTTGCTGGCCAAGAAGCGTATAAAGAAAGACCCTTTGCACCACATGATTGCGTCTGTTTCTGTTGGGATTTATAAAGGCGAGCCGGTATTGGATTTGGATTATGCCGAGGATTCTCAAGCAGAGACCGATATGAACGTTGTTATGGACAGCGACGGCCGGTTTATTGAAGTGCAGGGTACGGCAGAAGAGGCGCCTTTTTCTCAAGACGAGCTGGTGGCTATGCTGGCTTTGGCGAAGCAGGGTATTGACGACCTTATGAAAGTACAGAAAATGGCTTTAGCGCAAGATTAGAAGGATGTACCGCCATCGCTGCATATGCAATGCGGCGATGGTGAGCTAGGTTTGTAGGTCTGGCTGTATGGGCGGGCTTGGGCGTGGAGCGCGCACTAGCCATTGTGCGCTGGAGCAATGCAAAAACTAGAGTTCGTGTAGATCGTAGTCGATGATCACGGGCGCGTGGCTGGAAAATACTTTGGCTTTGTAAAGCACCGCATACTCAACGTGAGAGCTGATTGCTTTGGAGATGATCTGCGTATCTGAGCGCCATGCGTCACCGTTGTTGATTTCACCAGATGGCCACCAGCTGAACTCGTCATTGTCTGAATTGGCAACGCGGAAGGCATCGGCATAACCAATATCTTTATACAGTTGGTCAAACCATTGGCGCTCTTCGGGTAAAAATCCGGACTCGCTTGTGTGTTTGTCTGGGTTTTGGATATCGATGGCTGTATGCGCGGTTTGCCAATTGCCGCATAAAATATAGTTTCTACGTTTGCGGGTGATTTTTAACAGCTGGTTTTGCAGGCCGGTAAAAAAGCGATCCTTGGTTTCTTGCGAGGGTGTGCCGGTTTCTCCAGCAGGCGCTAAAACGGAAGCAATACTGGTATGTTCAAAATCTGCTTGTAAATAGCGTCCGTCCATATCCTCCCCTGAACTGAGTCCAAAACCAAACATGATTGCTTTCGGTGCCTGGCGCGTGTAAATAGCCACGCCATTGGTTTTGGGGGTGGGAGAATCAAAGAAATAGCTGAAATAGCCGTCCAGCTGAAAGCTGGGCTCGTCTTCAAGCTCGGGTGTTTGCGCACGGAGATCTTGCAGGCAAATGATGTCTGCATCCTGATCTGCTAGCCAATCAAACAGGCCGCGCTGGCTGGCATTATAAATTCCGTCAATAGAAGCACTTATTAAACGCATATTTCTTCCTTTTATTTCTAGCTATGTATAATACCGCAAGCCGTGAATAGCCGTGAATATACTTTTATTCATCGCGTGTCATCGCGTGTCATCGCGTGTCATCGCGTGAAGAAACCCGCCAATGTTACCACTTGAGCAGAAGATTCGATTTTATAGATGAAAAATTATCAGCGAGCGTTTATAGATCTGGCCATTGCCAGAGACGTATTACAGTTTGGGGAATATACCCTGAAGTCCGGCCGTGTGAGCCCGTATTTTTTTAATGCGGGTAAATTTGACACAGGAAGTGCCTTAATGGTCTTGGGCGAGTGCTATGCCCAAGCAATTGTTGAGCGCGGTCTGGAGTTTGATGTGGTTTTTGGTCCGGCCTACAAAGGGATTCCTTTAGTCGCGACAACGGCTATTGCGCTTTCTCAATTGTACGGTCGGGATGTGCCTTATTGTTTTAACCGTAAAGAAGCGAAAACGCACGGTGAGGCCGGTCACTTAGTGGGCGCGCCGTTATCGGGCCGCGTCTTAATTGTTGATGATGTGATTACAGCGGGCACCGCCATTCGGGAAGTGCTGGAGTTGATAAAAGATGCGGACGCTGAAGTCGTGAGTGTTATGGTCGGCCTCGACAGGAAGGAGAAAAGCCGAGGCGACTTATCGGCGATACAAGCCATTGAGCAAGAATTCTCGTTCAGTGTGAACAGTATTGTCGACCTCTCTCATATAATGGCCTATGTTGCGGAACAGCCAGCGAATCAGGCCGTTTTAGACGCAGTGACGCGCTATCAAAGGCAATACGGGGTTAGTGAGTAGGTAAGGGCGCAAGGAGGAGCTTGGGTGCTGTTGGCGTCTCGTCATTGACTAAACCCGCCTAAGCGAGGGCGAGACAGTATCAGTGTCTCGCCAGTGAGAAGGCTGGCTAATTTTGAATTACTTGTCTTGGTTGGTAATGAGTGTGCCAACACCTTCATCTGTAAATATTTCAAGCAATACCGCGTGGCTGACTCTGCCGTCGATAATGTGAGCACTGCGCACATCGGCTTTTACTGCATCCAAGGCGCAGCGAATTTTTGGCAGCATGCCGCCGGTGATGGTGCCATCAGCGATAAGGTCATCTACTTGCTGTGTTGAAAGGCCTGTTAATACCTCGCCGTTACGGTTTTGTAAGCCGGCAATATTGGTGAGTAGCAATAGTTTTTCAGCGTTAAGGACTTCGGCAATCTTCCCTGCAACTAAATCAGCATTAATATTGTATGAGTTACCTTCATCATCAATGCCAATAGGCGCGATGACGGGAATGAAGTCACTGCTGGTTAGCATGTCGATGACCTCGGTGTTAATCGCCACAACCTCGCCAACATGGCCAATGTCGATAATTTCGGGTGTCTCCATATCGGGGGTTTTGCGAGAAACGACCATTTTTTTTGCTTTGATCAGCTGACCGTCTTTACCCGTAACGCCAATAGCCTTACCGCCAGCGTTGTTAATTAGGCTGACAATTTCTTTATTAACCGCGCCGCCGAGCACCATTTCGACCACATCCATTGTGTTGCTATCGGTCACGCGCATGCCATCAACAAAATGGGATTCTATCTGCAGTTTATCGAGGAGTTCGCCAATCTGTGGTCCGCCGCCATGGACAATAACGGGGTTCATCCCGACCAATTTCATTAAAACAATGTCTCGCGCAAAGCTCTTTTTTAAGGCGTCATCAATCATCGCATTGCCGCCAAACTTGATGACGAGTGTGCGGTTGGTGAACTTTTGAATGTAGGGTAAAGCTTCGGTCAAGATATTGGCTGTTTGAATGGCATCAGGTCGAGAAAGGGACATATGCGTAAAGAGCTCCGGTGTAAAGTTAAAACGGTAAAACTGCGTCAGGCAGTATTTTGACCATGTGTTCTTTGAGGGTGTTTTGTAATTTCAGCAGGGCTTGCGGATTGTCTGCTTCAAACCGCAAGGTTAAATAAGGCGATGTATTGGAGGCGCGAACTAAAGCCCAGCCATCGGGGTATTCCAATCGTAACCCGTCGATGGTAATCCGTTTCGCACCCGGAAAGGCACCGCTGGAAATAAGTGCAACGATAGCAAATTTTTCATCATCAGCAACATGGACGCGCAATTCGGGGGTGAATACCATGGGTTCAAAGCCATCGATGATTTGATGCAGGCTTTGCTCGTGCTGGCTGATGATTTCGATAAGGCGTGCAGCCGCGTAAAGGCCATCGTCGAAACCAAACCAGCGATCGTTAAAGAAAATGTGCCCACTAAATTCACCGCCAAGTGGTGCGTGGCGCTCGGTAATTTTTTGACGAATATTGGAATGTCCCGTTTTGCACATAACGGGGTGTCCGTTACAGCGACGAATTAGGCTCTCTAAGCGTCGTGTTGATTTTATATCGAAGACAATATGGGTATCGGGTTGTTGGCTGAGCACGTCTTGCGCAAAAATCATCAATAGCTCATCAGGCCAAATAATAGCGCCCTTTGAGGTGACCGCAACTAGGCGGTCACCGTCACCATCCAGTGCCAAGCCCAAATCGGCACCTTGTGTTCTGACAGCGTTGATCAGGCTTTTGAGGTTTGCCGGGTTTGAAGGGTCGGGGGAATGGTTGGGGAAGGTGCCATCAATGTCGCAATACAAAGGGGTGACAGTACAGCCCAGCGTTTCGAGTAGCGCGGGGGCGAGCGGGCCTGAAGCACCATTGGCACAGTCAATGATGACGTGCGGTTTTTGAGGGCCTAGCGCAACATTCTTTACGACCGCACTTGTGTAGAAGTCGGATAAACTGTGGCTTAAGGTTTGGCGTTTACCCTGTCCTTTTTTCCAGTCACCTTGATCCATTCGGGATTTTAGCGCGAGAATCTCCGTGTCAGAAATACCTTGCTGGTTGTAGAAAATCTTAAACCCGTTGTCGCTAGCAGGGTTGTGGCTTGCCGTTACCATAACGCCGCAGTCTGCTTCATCGAAACATTGCAGCGCAAAGTTGAGGAGGGGTGTTGGTACAAGACCGATATCGATAACGGTACAGCCCGTTGAGAGCAGTCCTTGAATTAAGGCTTCTTTTAATAAAGGGCTAGAGCTTCTGCCGTCGGCACCAACGAATAAACTCAACTGCCCTGCATCGATGAGATCGGTCCCGATAGACTTCCCAAGCCGTAAGGCAAAGCCCTCGGTGATTTGGTGCGTGGCATTCCCACGGATGTCGTATTTTCTAAAAACTTCCGCAAGAGGTTCTTTGTTTTTAGGGCTTGCTTTCGTGGGTTTGGGCGGCAAACAGTGCTGCGCAAGTTTTTCCTTTAAAAAGTGATCGCGTTCTTGGGGATTAAGGTCGTCGTCATTTAGCGTATGCAGCGCGCGTGACTTTTTCGTTTCATGGCGAGCCAGCAGAAAAATAAGAACGATGGCTGTTGTGACAATACCGATTAGGCCGGTAGTGAAAATTGCAGTCGGTTTTTTAACGGTGTTAAGACCTGAGGCGGAAAGTGAATGGCGTATTTTCCAGTCCGTTCTACCGCTGACGGGAATGAGTGCCTGATAGGGCGTATCGGCATGGCCGGCGGAGACAATAATTTGCGGTGCAAGCCCCGGTGTGTATTGTAATAGCTCGGTTTTACCTGTTGTGTTTAAGAGGAGGCTTTGTAGGCTGCTTGCGGGCAAGCTGGCCACTAAGCGGCCGACAATGTCGCTACCTTGGGTGATAGAGACAGTATTGATGATTTGCCAGCTGTCGAGTTTGACGGCTGTGGGTGAAAGTTGTTTACCCTCGATTGAGCTTGCTGTACGAGCGACACCGGCAAAGTTCTTGGTGCCCTTGAGGTCATCACGGTCAGTGGCAATGAATGATATTTTTGCCATTTCAGGCAGCTGTTCAGCGAGCATTTTTTTGAGCTGGGCGATTTTGGCATCGTCGTGCGCCTGTAATGCGTGAAATAAGGCGGTGTTATTGGCGAGCTGTTTGAGTTGTTTACTTAGCGCAGTAAAGAAGGTGTTTATTTTAGCCTCTTGTGTCTGAGCTTCTTGTGTTGCTTTGTCGGTGATAGCCGTCATCCAGGGCTGGACGACAAGCTTGTTGTGGAGTTGTTGGCTTAAAAAAGCGGCACACAGAATAATAAGCAGCGAGCCCACGATAAGGGTCACAGGGGTTTTTACGAAGTAAGCGCTAATTGGCGAGCGTGTCATAGATACGAATACGCGGGGTCTTAGTTGTCGGTGGGCTTGTTAGTGGAGTTGGTGCTTGGTAGTGCTGCAATATGTGCAATGAGTTCTCTGGCGAGCTGACTTTTTGGCATTTTCGGTAATGCTTGGGTGCTGTCATGGTGAACAAGTAATACGCAGTTATCATCACTGTTGAAGCCTATATCCGTATTGGATACGTCATTCGCGATCACGAGGTCGAGGTTTTTCTTCTGTAGCTTTCCTCGGGCATAGTGCTCGAGGTTTTGTGTCTCCGCTGCGAACCCTACGGTGATGGGACGGTTTTCTAATGCGGCAACTGTGGCGACAATATCTGGGTTTTTAACGAGTTCAATAGTCATCTCGTCTGCGTGCTTCTTTATTTTTTGCTCAGCTTTGGTGACAGGTCGATAATCGGCAACAGCTGCGGCTGCGATAAATATATCAGTGTCGTGAATTTCGTTTAATGTTGCGGTCAGCATGTCTTGGGCAGATTCAACGTGCACGACCTCGATACGGTCGGGCGAGGGGAGCTGAACAGGCCCGCTGATTAATACCGTTTTGGCTCCCGCTTCACGTGCCGCTTGCGCTAGCGCGTAACCCATCTTCCCTGAGCTGTGATTGGAGATATAGCGTATGGGGTCGAGCGCCTCTCGCGTGGGTCCGGCGGTAATCACAACTTTCTTGTTGTTGAGCAGGCCGGTCTCAAAGAGCGAC
>JQIA01000801.1_pt1 | contig 16611 bp, 13 predicted proteins | sample 811431 | NCBI WGS metagenome assembly JQIA01 (sample SAMN02998118, study PRJNA258478) | marine sediment metagenome | biome: marine; feature: seafloor; material: sediment; isolation source: oil-polluted sediment collected from 3 locations (0.5 km, 0.7 km and 0.9 km)... | place: USA: Gulf of Mexico ...
CAGCTAGCTTTAATTCTATCCGGGCTTTTAATTCTTCAATCTTTTTATTCTTTAGAATTTCCTCTGCCTGGATGGTTTTATCAATAGATGCAGTTTTATCTAAAGGTTCGTATTCGTCAGGAAGTTGGATCTTCTCAAGATTATCGTTGATATAATCAATATGTTTCTTGAGCATTTTTCGATCCCCAATAATTGCAGCAGTTTTGTGAAGTTGAGCGTCGAATTTAAGGTTCCTATCCAAAAATAAACTTAATGCATATAATATATGGAGGGATGCACAATAAGGGAATTCATATATAAGCTTTTCCAATTCAATTATTGAACTTGAACTAAGTTTTTCTGGTTCACTAAGGAAATTTATATATTGCTCTTTATTCATACAATTACCAATTTACTACAGCCTTATTAAAAATATCTTCAATTAAGGCATCCGTGATTTCTGATATAAGTTGATCCTGTACATCGAGTAAATCTAATGAACTATCGTAATCAGCATGCTGTGTAAAGGTTGTTTCATAATTCTTAGTATCATCGAAGAAATTCACAAAACTTACCTTAACCCGAATTGTTAATCTGTTTAATGCAGCCTTATCGTCTCCAGTTATCGCCATAGGGCGAGTATTATAGTCTACGATTGTTCCTTTAAGATCTAAATCTCCATCTCTATCGATTAAGTCTAAACTTGTTTGAGAAGCAAAATAGTCTCTCAGGCCATCTGTAAAGATCTGAGATAATGTTGGTTCATTTAAAGCAGCCGTATTATTGAAATAATCAACTGAAACCGTTTTTGCTTCCGCAGAAAGAGAAACACCTGTAAATGAATAAACACCACATGCAGAAAACCCTAAGGCGAGGATTATCAATAATACATAATGTTTGAAAGTCTTATTCATTTATTTGATTTTATATTCTTTAATTTTTCTATAGAGTGTTCTTTCTGAAATACCGAGTTCTTCGGCAGCATTTTTCCGTTTCCCATGATGCTTTTCTAAAGCTCTTCGAATCATATCAATCTCTTTATCTTGAAGTGATAAAGATTCCTCAAATACCTCTGAAGGCTGAATTGGTTCATTGCTTGTTTCATCAACTCTATGCTGAATTTCAATTTTGCTTAATTCATTAGTCTCATCACCTACTTCCTGATAGAGCTGTTTGATCAAGAGTTCATTATTACTAGGAATCTCATCTTGATTTCCTTTGGTTTGCAGAATATCAACAACAATTTTTTTAAGATCATTGATATCTTTCTTCATGTCAAAGAGCACTTTATAAAGGATGTCTCTCTCTGAAAAATCACTTTTTTCTGAATCTTTTTTGTACAGAACAGGAAGATCACTATTTAATCCTTTTGGTAAATACTTCTGCATTCTAAGGGCATCTATAGTCCTATCTTGCTCAATAATTGAGATTTGTTCTGTCAGATTTTTAAGTTGACGAATATTCCCATCCCAGCTATAATTGGTTAATAAACTAACTGCATCTTCCAGTAAATTAATACTAGGCATTCTGTATTTTTCTGCAAAATCTGCAGCAAATTTTCTAAATAATAGAAAAATATCATCTTTCCTATCACGGAGTGAGGGAATATGAATTGGAACAGTATTTAGCCTATAGAATAAATCTTGTCTGAATTTTCCGCTGGCTATAGCTTCAGGAATTTTAACATTAGTTGCAGCTACAACCCTTACATCGGTCTTGATTACTTTAGAAGAACCCACTTTCATAAATTCACCAGATTCTAAAACTCTCAATAATCTAACCTGAGTCGAAAGCGGAAGTTCCGCAACCTCATCTAAAAAGATAGTTCCTCCATTACTTACTTCAAAATATCCTTTACGGGCTTCATGTGCTCCTGTAAAGGATCCTTTTTCATGGCCGAATAATTCTGAATCTATTGTGCCTTCAGGAATTGCACCACAATTTACTGCAGTATAGGCGCCATGTTTTCTAGAACTTAAATGATGAATTATTTTAGGGAATACCTCTTTTCCAGTTCCGCTTTCGCCAGAAATCAATACGGTTATATCGGTAGGTGCAACTTGTCTTGCTATATCAATAGCTCGATTGAGCGAGGAAGAGTTGCCGATGATCCCAAAACGTTGTTTAATTGATTGTATTTCCATAATATAGCTGCTTTCAGAGCTTCTCTTATCTGAAAGCTTTTTAATTGCAATTCGTAAAGTTAGAAAAAATATAAATCTTAAGCAATCCTTTAAAAATCAGAACAATCCTTTTCTTTTTGCAAGAGAGAGGCTTATTTTCGAATTATCGCATTAAAGTTTTGTTCAAAAACATAGATCAGTTTCTTCATTACTTTGTCCACAACTTTATCAGTTAATGTTTGATGTTGATCTTGTAGGATGAAGTTTATAGCATAAGATTTCTTGCCAGCTTCAATCTTATCCCCATCATAAATATCGAATAGCGAAACCGATTTTAATAGTTTACGCTCTGTTTTATAAGCTAATTTCTCAAGATCTTCGAATTTTACTGCTTGATTAAGAACAAGAGCTAAATCTCGTCTAACTTCAGGAAATTTCGAGATTGCTTGATATCCAACCTTAGATTTTTTCAAGAGTTTAAAGATCACATCCCATTCAAATTCGGCATAGAAAACTTCTTGTTTAATATCGAATGTTTTCAGCACAGATTTAGCTAAAGCACCATATTGAACAATTGTTTTATTGTGGACCTGGATTTGCTGCCCAAAACTAAAATTATCATTTACTTCGGTATCGAATACTAAATTAGATGCATTTACGCCTAATCGTTTAAGAATATTTAATACAGAAGTTTTAAGCGTAAAGAAATCGGCCTTCTTAACATCAGTATCCCAGTTTTCAATTTGCTGGTTCCCAGTTAATAATAGGGCTAATTGCTTAGCTTCGTTATATGTAGCTAATGATTTCTGACTAGCAAGTTTTTCTTTATCGAGAGCATATGTAAACCCAAACTCATAAAACTTAAGATTGCTATTCTTTCGATTTAAATTATAGGCTACAGATTCTAAACCACCAAATAATAAACTTTGGCGCATTACATTCAATTCTGTACTTAAAGGGTTCAGCATATGAATATTATCTGCCTCATTCAAAACTTCACTTTCTTTAGAATATTTTGAATTACATAATGAATTATTCATGATTTCAGAGAATCCATTATCCGATAAATAATCAGCAATCAAGTTCTGAACCTTTTCTTTATCTGGTTTTTGAGTATAAGAGATTGATGATCTTAAGCTTTCTTCAAACTCAATATTATTATAACCGTAAACCCTTAAGATTTCTTCAATGATATCGACTTCACGAGTTACATCTACTTTAAAAGTTGGAACCAATAAGGAAAGTCCTTCTTCAGTAGCTTCCAAAACTTTAATTTCGAGATCTTCTAAGATGGATTTAATGCTATCTCTTTCGATGGACTTTCCAATTAGGCGATCAATGTTTTGATAGCTTACCTCTATTGTCCAAGGCTTAATCTCTTTAGGATATACATCCACAATTTCACTACTAATCTCTCCGCCAGCATATTCTTGAATAAGTAAAGCAGCTCGCTTTAAGGCATATTCAGTAATATTTGGATCGGCCCCTCTTTCGAAACGGAAGGAAGCATCAGTCTGTAAAACATGATGTTTGGATGTTTTACGGATCGTAGCTGCATCAAAATAAGCACTTTCTAAGAAGATATTTTTTGTATCGTCTTTAACTCCTGAATTGATTCCGCCAAAAACTCCTGCTATACACATTCCCTTTTTAGCGTCGCAGATCATTAAGTCTTTTTCGCTTAGCTCACGCTCAATTTCGTCGAGGGTAGTGAACTTCGTTCCTTTAGGCATTTTCTTAACCACAACTTTAGCACCTTCTACTTTATCTGCATTAAATGCATGCAAAGGTTGTCCTGTTTCGTGTAAAACAAAATTTGTGATATCTACTATATTATTGATAGGTTTTAGACCTAAAGATTTCAAGTGATTCTGAATCCACTCTGGAGATTCTTTAACTTCAATTCCAGAAATAGTAAGTGCAGTATATCTTGGGCAGGCTTCTAAGTCTTCAACTTCTACAGGAATTGTAAGATTTGTATTATCCACTTTAAAAGCTTCCACTGAAGGAAGTTTTAAGGAGATATTTTGATCTTCATAATAATGGTTGATCACAGCTACTAAATCTCTAGCAGATCCAATTTGTGAAGTAGCATCTGCACGGTTTGGAGTTAATCCAATCTCGAAAACATAGTCGTCTTCAATCTTAAAATATTCTTTAGCTGGAGAGCCAACTTTTGCATCAGCATCTAAAACCATAATGCCTGCATGTTCGGTCCCTAATCCTAATTCGTCTTCAGCACATATCATCCCTTGAGATAATTCGCCCCGAATTTTTGATTTCTTAATTTGAAATGAATCGTCACCCATATGAAGAGTTGCACCAACAGTAGCAACAGGAACTTTTTGCCCAGCCGCAACATTAGGAGCTCCACAAACTATATGTAATAATTCTTCGGCCCCAACATCAACAGTATTGCAAGTTAATTTATCAGCATTTGGATGTTTTATTGAAGTTTTAACCTCTCCAATTATGATCCCATCTAAACCTCCTTTAATAGATTGAACCTTCTGTAAGCCTTCTACTTCTAAGCCACAATCTGTTAATAATACAGACAATTTTTCAGGATCAATATCAAAATCGATATAGCGTTTTAACCAATTATAAGAAATCTTCATTATTCTAATTTGTTTTAAGGGGACAAAAGTAAGGAATTTCTAGCTTTTTTAACTAATCAAACCCCAATTAGGTTTGTTTTTGAAAAGAAGGATGAGTTGTTTACGGAGTTTAGCATTTTTAGCGAGTTCCAAATTTCTATCTTCTTGTAAAATTTCGGTTGCTAAATTCCTAGCGTATTTTAGAATTTTCTCGTCTTTAATGATATCTGCAATTTTCAAGTCGAGGACTCCACTTTGCTGAGTGCCTTGCATATCTCCAGGTCCTCTGAGTTTTAGGTCGACTTCGGCAATTTCAAAACCATCAGTAGTTTTAACCATGGTTTCCATGCGTTTTTTACCGTCAGACGTAAGCTTATAATCAGACATTAAAATACAGAATGATTGATCTGCACCTCGACCTACTCTACCTCTTAATTGATGCAGTTGAGAGAGGCCAAAACGTTCTGCGTTTTCTATCACCATAACAGAGGCGTTCGGAACATCGATACCAACTTCGATTACCGTAGTTGAAACCATAATTTGAGTTTCGCCTTTAATGAATCTCTGCATTTCGTAATCCTTGTCGGCAGTTTTGAGTTTTCCATGCACAATACTTACAGCATATTCTGGAAGAGGGAATGTCCTAACGATGCTATTATATCCATCTTCCAAGTCTTTTAAATCTAATTTTTCGGATTCTTTGATTAGAGGATAAACTATATAAACCTGACGTCCTTGTTTGATTTGTTCTCTTATGAATCCAAATAGTAATAATCTTTTTGAATCGTAATAATGATATGTCTTGATAGCTTTTCTTCCGGGAGGCAATTCGTCTATAACGGATACATCTAAATCTCCGTATAATGTCATAGCTAATGTTCTCGGAATAGGAGTAGCGGTCATTACAAGCATATGAGGAGGAATGCTATTTTTTTTCCACATTTTGGCACGTTGAGCTACTCCAAATCGATGCTGCTCATCTATCACCACAAAACCTAAATTTTTAAACTGAACTATGTCTTCGATCAAAGCATGGGTTCCAATTAGAATTTTCAATTCTCCATTTAAAAGATCTTCATGGATTATTCTTCTGGCCTTTACTTTTGTTGATCCAGTAAGTAATTCTACCCTAATATTTAAACCTTCTAGGAAGTTACTGATGGTTTTAAGATGTTGATTGGCTAAGACTTCGGTAGGAGCCATAATGCAAGCTTGGAATCCATTATCGAGGGCAATCAATATATTCATCAATGCTACTAAGGTTTTTCCTGAGCCAACATCTCCCTGGAGTAAACGATTCATCTGTTTACCAGTACCTGTATCTATTCGAATTTCCTTTATTACTCTTTTTTGAGCATTGGTTAATTCGAATGGGAGTTTTTCAGCGAAAAACCGATTAAATAATTCTCCAACCTTAGAGAAATTATGTCCTTTACTTTTCTCGAAACGATTTATTTTATGATGAAGTAATTTTAATTGGATGTAGAATAGTTCTTCAAACTTCAATCTAGCTTGTGCCTTTTTTAAAAGATCCATTGATTGTGGGAAATGGATATTTAAAACTGCTTCTTCCTTAGAGATTAATTTTAGCTTAGTGATGATCTCTGGGCTAAGACTCTCTTTAATTTCTCCAACAGCTCTCAAAGCTAAGGCCTTTGTTATTTTTCCTAGAGCTTTATTCCCAAGACCTCTGCCACTTAATTTCTCGGTAGAACTGTAGAAAGGTTGGAGTGTTTCGTTCAGTGAATCTTCACTTTCATTAACTGGCTCCACTTCAGGATGGGCAATATTATAGCGATTACTAAATAGAGCAGGTTTTCCGAATACAATATATTCTTCTCCAGCTTTGAATTTATCTTGAATAAATTTTATCCCTTGAAACCAAATCAATTCAATAGTTCCCGTTGAGTCGGTGAACTTTGCAGTTAAGCGTTTGGCTCTTTTTTGCCCTATGAGTTGAATATTTGAGATTTGCCCTTTGAGCTGAATATATGCAGCATCACTTTTAATCTCATTGACCTTAAAAAACTTTGATCGATCAATATAACGGTAAGGATAATAGGAAAGTAAGTCTTCAAAAGTTCTAATCTTGAGCTCAGATCGCAATAATTCAGCACGTTTAGGACCAACGCCTTTCAAGTATTCAATGGGTGTACTGAGGAAGTTATACGACATGCTTTGGATTCAGGATTAGTATGTAAAAATAGCAAAATCATGAAAGCAGATAGCAGATTTTCGAAAGTAGATTTTCGATTGGTTAAAAAAACTATGTTTTTTTTCTGGACTTAGCAGTAGAAACACTTTTATGAAATAAAGATATCAGCTCATTTCCTTCGTGAATTAACTCATTAATCTCACACTTGCTTTTGAGAAGATCTAATTGATTAATAATCTTTAAACTGATAAAGGTTTCTCTTAATTCCTTTAGTACAGTACTCATTTTATGAATGAAATCATTATATGATTCTGCACCCTGAGTTTCACCATAATTTAAGGCTGAACTTGTGGAAGATCTAATAATTTGTTTTGTAATATGTTCAGAAACGAATTCTGAATTAAGATTTCTTGTAAGCTTAATTATTTTTACAGCAAATGATATGAGTCGATTTTCAATTTCAATCCTTTCCATGTGTTTTTATGCTTATATTCCCATTTTTCAAGAATGTCAGCATAAAAATTAAATCAAAAACTTAACGCAGTATAGATAGGCGAAGCAAATCTTCTTTCGAAAATCTTCTTTCTTCTATCTTTTAAAACTCCCAAAGGCTTTGTTCATAGTCAAAGAGTTCTTGTTTGATTCGTTCTGCTTCAAATAAAGCATCGATTCCATCCATATATTCTCCGATTCGTCTTCCATAGACATTAGATTCTTTATAAATGGTACTTGAGAACATTCTTTTCCAGAAAACCTCGTCATAAGTTCGTCTCTCGGCATCATTATAACGATTATAGATCTGAGATTTTGCTAAAACATTTCGAGCTTCTGGAAAGTAAATCCAAAATAGAGGTTCAGGAACTTCTACTCCTTCACGATCTTTAATCATTACAGGGCAAAGTCCAATAATTCTTACCATCATTTGAGATCGTTGCTTATCAAAATACCAATCTTCCTTAATCCTTAGTTGCATTACTGTGGAAGGGTCGAATTCAGTATAAATAGTAGTATCATACTGATCGTAAGGAGGGTAAGAGCGTTGCAATGTTCTTGGAATAGTATCTGTTTGACGATTTATAACTTCCCAATACGACATGGGAGCTAAAAATTCATCAGTTGTAGAGATATCGTAAGCTGTAATTTCGCCAGTTTTCATGGCATCTAAAACAATTTGAATAAAACTTCTCCAACTCCCTTGTGGTACAAGCGGAAAATAGAATGGTTGATTCATTTTCTCACGAAAATCAATTACTCGCCAAATTCTTTTCTGCCACATCACATCTGCTCGTCTTAAAGAAGGATAAGGAATAGGTTTCTTATTAATTACACCTTCATTTTTATAGAGCCCATTTAATGGAGCTTCATTAATTTGTTGCGCCTCAGACTCTAAAGCAAAACCAATGAAAAAACCGAATAAAATGAATACCAATGTATATTTCATATCTCCTCCTATTATTTAATCGTTAAGCTAATTGGGTTTAGTATTCTAGTTACCCCATCTGGGCCAACTGCTTGTATGTTTTCAAAAAAGAACTTTTGTCCGCGTTTAGAACTTCTGATAAGATTTGCCATTTCTTGAGAAAATCTATTCCCTCTAGTGTTTTTTGGAACCCAATCTCCATTAATGACAGTTGCCATAGTAAATGAGTTCACAATAAAATTTAAATCAAACTGAAAGTCTTTCATTATAGGAATAATTGCATTAGCAGCTAGAAGTGTATTTTTATCGATACTTCCAGAAATAATACCTGCAACTTGAGCAACAGGATCTGGAACTCTTTTAACTCTAAATTCCTGACTTCCAATGTTTATCAAACTACCTTCATAATTTGCCTGAGCATTTATTATAGTTGAGGTTGATCCAATCTCAACTTCTGCAATCCAACCATTGCCATTCGGGTCTCTCTTTAAACTACCTTCAGTAATACTGGGTCTAATATTTTCATCTGCCATACCTGGAACAGAAATTGAAATTGGGTTATCAACTCCAATATAAAACACATTCATTTTAGTAGCCGCAACAGTTAAAGAAGGTGGTGCAACTATATATTCACTTTTGAAAGGATAATCAATAGTTTCACCAATAGGATTTTTAACTCTTACTATTCCTGCATATTTATAAACTCCCTCGCGTGTAGCATTGAAGTGTAGTTTAACGATCCCGTCCTTGCCTTCTATTTGACGTGCACGAGCTATGTTCGACTCATTAATTTCATTAACTCCTTGAAGCACATAAACTTCTGGATTTTGCTTAGTATCGAACGCAGCAACTAAAATTTCAGCTTCATATTTTTGGCCTTGAAGAATATATGAATTATTCGAAATTACTTTCGCTGAAATATCTCCAAATTTGTAATCTTCAGCTGTTACAGAAGAGAATAGATAACTCACTACATCAAATTCTGCACTTTGAACATCGCCTATAAGTTTATTCAAAATGGTAATATCAGCTGCTAAAATAGTTTGAAAAAAATTATGTTGCATCCAAGTCTGGTTTTTCCCATCAGCATTTTGATAAGGGCCTTTGGTCATTAGTCCCAAACGATCGCTTTCGAGATCAGCCTTTATAAACTGAAGCATTTGAGATCTATAAGTATCGATTCTTTCTCTTAAATCTCCAGATAGAGCATCCTCGCCAGTAGTTGATCTCTTAAAAAAGAAACGAGTTGGTTCTGTATAACTATCTTTAGCCTTCATGTCAACTAAGCTTGTGGATTTTGCTTCATCAATGGTTCTGATACCATCCACAGTAGTAATTACAAGGGCATATTTAACACTATCAATAAATGTGATTAAGTTTTGAGCCAATACCTGTACTTGGATGGCTTGTTCATGAAATTCTCCAACTTTATTTGGGTTCAGATTATATTGCTTTTCGAATTCTGTATATACGTCATCTATTTTAATGGCGAAGTTCTGATTTGCATCTTCCATGCTCTCATTCACAACAATAAATGCATCCATCATCTGCTTGGATACATTGAGAGCAAGAAATGCAATCAAAACAAGATACATCATCGAGATCATCTTTTGCCTAGGGGTTTCCTTATATGATGCCATTTTCTTAGCTTAAATTAATTTGAATTATTGTTTTTGACATTCATAGCAGTAAGCATATTACCATAGACCTCATTTAAAGCAGTCATCTTCTCATTCAACTGATCCATATTGTCTTTGTAAACAATCATCTTATCAGCAGATTCAGAAAGATTTTCTAAAAACATATTCATGGTCTCATGCAATTTTGTTGATGATTCAACTTGTTGATTAGAGTTTACTAATTGCTTTTCATAGATGCGATTTAGAGACGAGAGAGAATCAGCTATTTTTCTAGTTTGTTCTGCATAATCAGAGCTTGCAATTGCCGCATCCGAAATATTAGCGAGGTCAGAAGTATGCTGACTGAACTTTTCTAGCCCTCTCCCCAAATTATCAATGAGTTTTGAGTCAATATTTGAGCTATTTAGCATTTCATCTAACTTTGAAGTAAGCCCCTTCTTTGCAGGAGTAACATCTCCATTTTTACCATGAAAGTCATTATATAACTCAGGATATACTAAACTCCAGTCTGGATCAACATGGGGCTGTTCAAATGCCGAAAAGGCAAATATAATAGCCTCAAGAGAAAGACCAACTAAAAGAAGGTGATCCGCATAAGGATAGTGATTGATCTTAAATAAAGCACCTAAAATAACTACAGCGGCTCCCCATCCGTAGAGTCTAGACATAAAGTTTCTGAAGGTGCGATTTCTTGCTAATTTGTATAAACCCATAATACTGTTGTTATAATATTAAAATTCTATTTATAAATATTTGATGCTCTTGAAGGATTATCTCTTTGATCTCTACCTAAATATGGTTGAACACATCTAAATCCGATATAACTTTTTGTAGTGTCTTGGTATTCGTAAGATCTGGTAGAAACTCTAAGGTAATAAGAAATATCTTTCCAAGAACCTCCTTTAATAACCTTACGTTTCATTTCTGGAGGATCCTCTGGCTTTGCATTATAAGTATAGTTAGGATTCATATCCCAGACGAAATTGGATGATGCAGGATCATAGGCAGTATTTGTCCATTCAGAAACATTTCCTGCCATATCGTATAATCCCCAATCGTTAGGTGGATAATGTCCAGCAATAACCGTTCTAAGTCCGCCATCTTCAACATAATTACCTCTTAGCGGTTTGAAGTTTGCTAAGAAACAACCCTTCTCATTTCGTGTATAAGGACCACCCCAAGGGTAGGTAGTTAAATCATGACCACCTCTTGCTGCCCATTCCCATTCTGCTTCAGTTGGAAGCCTGAATTCAGCTTGTGCAACTTCGCCTTTTTTATTTATTAGATGTCTGTTTAGCATTTCTGTTCTCCAAACACAAAATGCTTTCGCTTGACTCCAATTTACACCTACAACAGGATAATGATCGTATGCAGGATGCCAGAAATATTTTTCAGTTAATGGATCATTAAAGGAATAAGCATAATCATAAATCCAAGTTAATGTGTCGGGATAAACATTGATGGTTTCTTTTCTTACAAATACTGATCTGTCATTTAATCCTTGTGGACGATTTGCGAGTCCTGCGTCTAAAAAGTTAGCTGGTTGTGAAAAATCTTTCTTGGCTGCAGCTTGTAAATCGATCCAATAATATTCATAATTTAATTTGCGAGGATCCAATTGCTTTTTCCTAAAGTAGCGTTCATTCTCAGGTAAAAACATAACCTCTAGGGCATCACGGATTTCTTGATCCTCACTATTCCAATCAATTTCTTCTTCCCAATTTAATAATGGAGGATCATAAACTTCACCAGTTCGTTCATTCTCTTCGATCAGATATTCTTCAGGTCTAATTTCTCCTAGAATAGTTCTAGCTATGGAATCTCTTACATAGTTAACAAATTGGCGATACTCATTATTTGTAATTTCCGTTTCATCCATAAAGAAAGCTGAAACAGAAATAGTTTTTGCTTGAGTAACATTCCCCTTCGTAATATCCTCACTTCCAGCACCCATAGTATAACTGCCTTGTGGTATAAAAACCATTCCGTATGGATCGGGTTGAAAAAAGGGTTTCGATTTACGGTTTGCTCCAACCAATTCGCCTCCAGCACTTCCTGTTCTTCCACAGCTTGCAAGAATTAATAAACCTAAAACGTAAAGAAGTATTTTTCTCATATTGAATTTCTTATTTTCAATTGTATGTGCTAATTCAATTTTTGTTTGTAAAACAGCATAAAGTTAAAAAAACTTATAGAAACCTGGTGTTTCTATAAGATTCAGTTTTAGCTCTAGCTGTAAACTTAAAACTATACGAAACCATAATCTCATGACTACCAGTGGCATTTAATTGAGATAAGGGTAAATCGTAAGCATAACCTATTTTTATATTTTTTATTTTAATTCCAAGTAGAATTCCAAATGCATCAGAACTTTGTACATTATATGTAACGCCTCCCCAGAACTTATTATTGTATGTAAGTAAGCCACTTATTGAAATTTGTGTATTTATAAAGTTTGATTTAATCAAAGCAGAAGGAGTAAAGTGAAATAATGGAGCACTTGGAATCGCTACCTCATATGCACCCATTATGTAAATCATTCTATCATTTGTGGGCCTGGCACTACTTTGATCATTATAGGCTATACCTTTGGATTTCAGAATGTTTAATAAAGAAACACCTATATAATATTCTCCTGTTTTTTGATAAAAAACACCCAAGCCAATATCTCCCATAATAGAGCTGCTTTCGCCACCGGATTGATTGATAATCGGATCATCTGGATCTATGGGAGTAAATTTCGAAAAATCTATAGTTCTGTTTTTAAAACTTAATTGTGTTCCTACGCTCAACAATCCTTTTTTTACATTAAATCGCATTGCATACCCAATATTTGCTTCTATATCCGTGAAAAAACCAATTTTATCTTGGATAATACTCCCTCCAATTCCACTATTTAAAAAATTAAGTGGCGTTTGTAATTGCACTGAAAAAGTATTCGGTGCTACAGAATTTCCTTCACTATCCTTAAATCCAATCCATTGTTGTCGAGTAATTCCTGTGGCAGTCATCTCGTTTGGAATTGCAAAATAAGCAGGATTTATAATTCCATAGCTAAACATATTTTGACTAAACATTATAGCTTGTTGCGACATAGCCGTAAAAGCACTAATGATTAGTATGAATATTAGAATGGATTTATTGAATCGCATAATTTGAAATTATCTTCAGAATCTTGGCTAATTTAGTAATTATTCGGGCTTGTTGTAAATTATTTCACTAACGAATATTCTATGATAATAGTATGTAATTGTTGAAAAAAAGATAAGTTTTTTGCTAATTCTGACAATTTCGATAGTAAGATTCAATTTGCAATTTCATATGAGACTTAGCTATCTTTGTAAGTATCTGATAAATAGAATGTAATAAAGAAAGATAATTTTTAATATTTTGGTAATTTGTATGCACTAAAAATTTACATTTGCCAGATTTTCTAAATATATAAATTAAAGCTTATGACTTTCATTCAAAAGGAGAAAGTATTCTCAAAAAAATGGCTGATTAATTATGCATTAATCGCAATAGGGGCTTTTATAATGGCCGCAGGATTCGTATTTTTTATTACCCCATATAAAATTGTTCCAGGAGGAGTTTATGGTATATCCATAGTATTACATCATATGTTTGATACTCCCGTTGGTTGGGTAGCATTATGCTTTGATGTTCCCTTAACTATTATTGGAATCAAGGTTTTGGGTCCAAGATTTGGAGCAAAAACAGTAGTAGGTTTTATTCTAACAGCAGTCTTTGTAGAATCATTAACCTATTTGTATGGTGAATCTCCACTTGTTGAAGGAGATGCCTTATTATCTTCAATATTTGGAGGTGTTCTAATTGGTTTCGGATTGGGCTTAATTTTTAAAGCAAAAGCCACATCGGGAGGTTCAGATATTATTGCAATGATAATTAGTAAGTATACCAAACTGCCTTTAGGTCAGTTAATGATAGTAGTGGATTCAGCAATTGTACTTGTCGGATTATTAGTGTTTAAAGATTGGAAAATTCCATTATACTCGCTTATTGTAATCTTCATTTGTGGTAAAATGATAGATTTAGTCTTACAGGGAGTTAGTTATGATAAAACTGTATTCATTATCTCTGATAGGTTTGAAGACATCCGAAATAAGATTATAAATGACTTAAATCGAGGTGGAACATTTATCAAAGGGAGTGGAATGTTTAATGATGCAGAGAAAACAATAATTTTTGCAGTAGTTAATAGAAGAGAGTTAGCCATGTTGCAGGATTATATCAATAAGATTGATCCCAAAGCTTTCTTAACAGTGTTTAATGCTAATGAAATAATTGGAAACGGATTTAAATCTCTCAATGATGTGAACTCTGAATATTAACAGTATTTGGATTATTATTCTAATCTGAGATATAAAAAAACCATTCTTATTAATGTAAGAGTGGTTTTTTTTATTGCTGAATTTTTTTTAATATTGTGTCGAATAGCAAATGAAAACATATCGATTTATAATACGCATAATAAAGATATTTATGAATAGAATTAGATTAATACCCATTAAATTATTGCTTTTGCTAATGATGGGTTTTATTATAAGTAGCTGTAATCAATCCAATGACAAAAATCGTTTGATTGTTTTTCACGCTGGGAGTTTATCGGTTCCTTTTAAACAATTAGCAGATGCTTTTAATAAAGAAAATCCTGAGGCTATTATTCTTAGGGAAGCTGCGGGAAGCCGAAAATGTGCTCGTAAGATTACTGATTTAGATAAAGATTGTGATATTATGGCTTCTGCAGATTATACCGTTATTGACCAACTTTTAATTCCAGATCATGCAGAATGGAATATAAAATTCGCAAGTAATGAAATGGTAATTGTGTTTACTGAGAAATCTGCTTGTTGTGATTTAATAGATTCAGATAATTGGTATAAAGCATTATTTAGAGATGATGTTACTTATGGTAGGGCAGATCCGAATAGCGATCCATGTGGATATCGCACAGTTCTAACTATGAAGTTGGCAGAGTTATTATACAAAGAGGATGGTTTAGCAGATAGATTAATTGAAAAAGACAATAAATATATTAGACCTAAAGAAACTGATTTATTGGCTTTATTGGAAACTGGGGATTTAGATTATGTTTTTATCTATAGATCAGTAGCTGAACAACATCATTTAAATTATGTTACTTTACCCGACTCCATTAATTTAAAACTCCCCGAGTTGAGAGAGTTTTATGCGCAAGCTAGTGTCGACATTTCAGGAAAAGAAATAGGTGAGTATATCACTAAAAAAGGAGAGCCAATGGTTTATGGACTAACTGTCTTAAAAAATGCTCCAAATAAAAAGTTAGCTATGAAATTTGTAGATTTTATTCTTTCGGATAAAGGAATTGCTATTATGGAAGCTAATGGACAACCTTCTGTTATACCTTCTATGTCTGAGAGTTATGATGCTATTCCTACATCATTAAAAAAATACGCATTACCTTATGCGCAATAATTTTAGAATGAGATAAATGACTAGAACAGATCCTTTTGCATTAGTTTTAAGTTTTATGGGCGGAATAGTTCTGCTTTTTATTATTGCTCCCTTAGTTGGGATGTTTTTAGGAACTCCCATAACAGACGTATTAAGTACAGCATCTGATAAAGAAGTAATCAATAGTATCTGGCTTACTTTAGCAAGTTCTTTTGGAGGTACCTTGTTCTTCTCCATTTTTGTGATTCCACTTGCCTATATAATGGCAAGAAAAGAATTTTTGGGTAAAAGAATTATTACAGCAATAATAGATATTCCGATTATTATTCCTCATACGGCGGCAGGTATTGCAATTCTGGGATTTGTTTCTAGAGATACAGTAATGGGAAAATTTGCCTCTAGCTTAGGCTTTGATTTTGTAGGGCATCCTGCGGGTATCGCATTAGCAATGGCTTTTGTAAGTATCCCATTCCTGATAAATGCTGCAAGGGATGGATTTTCTTCTGTCCCTGTTCGTTTAGAGCAAGCAGCTTACAATTTAGGAGCAAGCCCTTTAAGAGTATTCTTTACAATTTCTATTCCATTAGCTTGGAGACATATCCTTTCTGGATTCATACTTATGTTTGCTCGCGGATTAAGCGAATTTGGAGCAGTTGTAATAATTGCTTATCATCCGCTTACTGCACCGGTAATGATCTATGAAAGGTTTACTTCATATGGTCTTAAATATGCAAGACCAGTGGCAGTAATCTTCATATTGGTTTGCTTGTTTTTCTTTATAATGTTGAGGATGTTAACTAAAGTGAAATCAAAGAATGGTTCATTTTTTAATTCATTAAAGCCTTCAAAATAGAATGTTAGAACTGGAGAATATAGGTGTAAAGCTGGATGATTTTGAGCTTAAAGACGTGAATCTTAAAGTTGAAGATGGCGAGTATTATGTTATTCTTGGATTATCGGGTGCGGGTAAGTCTATAATGTTAGAGTGCATTGCAGGAATTCAAAAAGCTGTAGATGGTAGAATTATTTTGGATAAGAATGATATTACTCATGCAAGTATCCAAAAGCGTGATGTGGGTTATGTGTTTCAGGACCATGCTGTTTTTCCTCACCTAAATGTGCATCAAAATATAGCTTATTCAATAAGGAAAAAATATTCGAGGCAATTGGTTAATGAAAAAGTTGAAGAAATTGCTAAGAAAGTGAATATTAGTCATATCCTTCATCGTGATACAATGACTCT
>JQIA01000807.1_pt1 | contig 16605 bp, 11 predicted proteins | sample 811431 | NCBI WGS metagenome assembly JQIA01 (sample SAMN02998118, study PRJNA258478) | marine sediment metagenome | biome: marine; feature: seafloor; material: sediment; isolation source: oil-polluted sediment collected from 3 locations (0.5 km, 0.7 km and 0.9 km)... | place: USA: Gulf of Mexico ...
GTCAGCATAAGAGACAATACAACAAAGGCAGAAATCCCAAGCCAAGGAGCATGAAGATTTGCTTTGCCCTGAGAAATAAGTTCACCTAGCGAGGGTGAACCCAGAGGCATACCAAAACCTAAAAAGTCTAACGAGGTTAAGCCACCGATTGCACCGGTTAAAATAAAGGGCATATAGGTCAGGGTAGCAACCATTGCGTTAGGTAACATGTGTTGAAACATAATTCCTCTATTATCAAGCCCCAGAGCGCGTGCAGCCCGAACATACTCAAAGTTACGGGCGCGTAAAAACTCGGCGCGAACAACACCTACCAACCCCATCCAACTAAAGAGCAACATAATACCCAGCAACCACCAGAAATCGGGTTGAACAAAACTGGATAAAATAATGAGTAAATAAAGTACTGGCAAACCAGACCAGATTTCTATGGCTCGCTGGCCAATAAGGTCTACTTTTCCTCCGTAGTAACCTTGTAATGCGCCTGCCACTACGCCCACTATGGTGCTAAAGAAGGTTAGCGTTAAGGCGAATAAAATAGAAATTCTGAAGCCATAAATCAATCGTGCCACCACGTCACGCCCTTGGTCATCGGTACCCAGCCAGTTTTCGAGGGAAGGGGGTGCCGGAGCAGGTACAGGCAGGTCATAGTTGATGGTTTGATAGCTATAGCGAATAAGCGGCCATATCATCCAGCCCTTTGCGTTAATAAGTTCTTGTATGTATTCATCTCTATAATCTGCCGCTGTTTCAAAATCGCCACCAAACTCTGTTTCCGTATAGGTATTTATAACGGGGAAATAGAGAGAGTCATCATAAGAAATTAATAGGGGTTGATCGTTAGAGATAAACTCGGCAAACAAGGTAACAATAAATACAAATGTAAAAATCCAGAGTGACCAGTAGCCTCGTCTGTTGGCTTTAAAGTTATCAAGTCGTCGTTGGTTTATAGGGTTCTTAGTCATGTTTGTTAACCCTCCCGACTTTCAAAGTCGATACGAGGGTCAACTAATACATAAGTGATGTCGCTAATGAGATTTAAGATAAGACCCATTAAAGTGAAAATATACAGTGTGCCAAACATTACAGGGTAGTCTCGGTTTAAAGCGGCTTCAAAGCCTAGTAAGCCTAATCCATCAAGAGAAAAAATAACTTCAATAAGTAACGAGCCTGAAAAGAATAACGCCATAAGTAAGCCAGGCATTCCGGCTATTACAATAAGCATGGCGTTTCTAAATACGTGGCCGTATAAAATATTTTTCTCGTCAAGCCCTTTTGCTCTTGCTGTGATTACATACTGCTTACCTATTTCATCTAGGAAAGAGTTTTTAGTCAGTAAGGTTAGCGTGGCAAAACCACCTATTACGTTAGCGGTAACGGGTAATACTAAGTGCCAAAAATAATCTTTAATTTGTCCCATTGTAGAGAGTTCAGCAAAGTTATTTGAGGTGAGTCCACGCAGAGGGAACCAATCAAGATAATTACCGCCTGCGAATACAACAATAAGTAGTACCGCGAATAAAAAGCCTGGAATAGCGTAACCAACAACAATAAGGCTACTGGTCCACACATCGAAATGAGAACCATCTTTAACGGCTTTTCTTATACCCATTGGGATGGATATAAGATAGATAATTAAGGTGGACCACAAGCCTAGCGATATGGAAACAGGCATTTTATCTATTACCAAATCGACCACTGATTTATCACGAAAAAAGCTATCGCCAAAGTCAAAGCTCAGGTAATTTTTAACCATCAGCCAAAAACGTTCATGTGCGGGTTTGTCAAAGCCATAGAGTTTCTCAATCTCTTTAATCAGTTCAGGGTCAAGACCTTGAGCGCCTCTGTATGAAGAGTCGCCATTGCTCGTTGTGGGTGAAACTTCAACAGATACGCCTCCACCCATACGGTTTTGCACGCTTGTATCAAGGCCTTGTAACTTGGCGAGTGTTTGCTCTACCGGACCGCCTGGGGCAGCTTGAATAATAATAAAATTGAGTAAAATGATCCCGAATAGCGTGGGGATCATTAACAGTAAGCGTCGAAAAATATAAACAGACATAAATTACTAACTTAAATTAATTGGATTTAGTTTCTTTTAACCACCAGGTACTCAGGTCTACACCAGAGTCAGGAAATATCGCCGGGTGGCCTAGTTTTTTCCAATAAGCAATACGGTCTTTTGGTAAATGCCATTGAGGTATAACGTAATATCCATTTAGTAAAACTCGATCTAATACACGGGTGCGTGTGACGAGTGATTCTCTGTCAGGTGCTTCTATGATCATATCAACTAACTGGTCAACGACTGGGTCAGAGACACCTGCGTAATTACGATTACCTGGTGTTTTTCCACTACTGGTTAACCAGTAATAACGTTGTTCGTTACCTGGTGAATTGGACTGAGCAATCGTTGATATGACCATATCAAAATTATACTTTCTAATTCTGTCAATATATTGAGTGGAATCTACAAGTCGTATTTCAACTTTAATACCCAGCTTCGCCAGATTTTTAGTAAATGGGTGAATAATTCGCTCAAAATTCTTTTGAGCTAAAAGTATTTCAAATGTTAATGGTTTGCCGGTGATGTTATTGACTAGTTCTTTGTTTTTAACAGACCATCCAGCTTCTTTAAGGAGTTTAAGTGCCGTTCGTAAGTTCTTACGTAGTTTGCCTGATCCATTAGTTGTAGGCACGCTAAAAGATTCAGTGAAAACTCGCTCCGGTATTTGCCCTTTAAATTGATTTAAAATCTCGAGTTCTGCTTTACTGGGTAAACCGGTTGATGACAGCTCAGAATTGTCAAAATAGCTATTGGTTCGTTTATATTGCCCAAAAAAGAGTTGTTTATTGGTCCACTCAAAGTCAAATGCGTAAGAGAGTGCTTCGCGTACTTTTGGATCTTTAAAAATATCGCGTCGAGTATTAAAAACAAAGCCTTGCATACCCACGGGGCGCTGGTGTTTAACTTCTTCTTTTATAATTGTGCCATTATCAAATTTGCTGCCTTTGTAGGCTGTAGCCCAGTCTTTAGCTGTGTTTTCACGACGAAAATCATATTCACCGGCTTTAAAGGCCTCTAAGGCGATGGTGTTATCACCATAATATTCAAAAACAATTTTATTAAAATTGTTTTGCCCTTTGTTTACAGGAAGGTCTTGAGCCCAGTAGTTTTCAATACGTTCAAAGCTAATTGACCGGCCTGTATCAAATGAGCTTATTTTATATGGCCCGCTGCCTAAAGGTATATTAAGACCTGATTTAGAGAAGTCATGGTTTTCCCAGTAGTGCTTTGGAATAACGGGAAGCTCGCCTAAAATAAGAGGTAACTCACGATTCTCTTTATTTTTGAAGTTAAAACGAACCTGATATTCACCTGTTTGTTTAACTTCAGTAACATCGGCATAGTATGCTTTATACATAGGCGCACCATGTTCAATAAGGCTGTTAAAGGTGAAAATAACATCTTCTGGGAGAATAGGGTGTCCATCCTGAAAACGAGCCTTAGGGTTTATATGGAAAACAACCCAGCTTCGGTCTTCAGGCATTTCAATCTTTTCAGCGATTAGACCGTACTGACTAAATGCCTCGTCATCAGAGCGTTTAGTTAGGGTGTCATACATATACGTGCCTACACCTACAGCAGGTACGCCTTTAAGCACAAAAGGGTTAAAACTGTCGTAACTGTTAGAAACAACAGCCCTACGTATCGTTCCGCCTTTAGGTGCATTTGGGTTTACATAGTCAAAATGAGTAAAGCCGGGTTTATACTTAGCTTCTCCATGCATAACCACCGCATGTTGTGGTGTATTTTCTGCCGTAGTTGAAGCTGCTAGAGCTGGGAATGAAAACGTAGTTATTAGTAGAAATGTCAAAAATGACTGAACTATTATTTTTGATTTCATAAAATCCATTATTGGTTCCGGTTTATTAAAATTATTATAAATAACTACTTAGCCCACCAGGTTTCGAATCCTAGTTTATAGGGTGGCTGTTGTGCTGGTTGGTTAAATCGATCCCAATAAGCGATACGATGATAATTTAAGTGCCAGTTTGGGACGATATAGTGGTTCCAAAGTAGTACTCGGTCAAGAGCTTTTGTTGTGCTAATAAGCTCTTTTCGTGTTTTTGCGCGCACTATTTGCTCGGTTAGTGCATCTATAACCGGGTGGGCAATGCCTGCATAATTTTTACTGCCTTTAATACTGACCGTTGATGAGTGAAAATAGCTTCGTTGTTCATGACTGGGTGATAATGACTGTGACAGAACAAAGGTTGTCATATCGTAATCGAAATTATCGAGCCTGACTTTGTACTGGTTGGCATCCACTAAACGTGCTGTAACATTAATGCCTGCTTTTTTTAAATTTGCTATATAAGGTTCAATAACGCGCTTTATCCCGGGTTGCCTGATAAGAATTTCAAACTCCAGGGGTTTGTGGGTTTTATTGTTATAAATAGTTCCCTTTTTTAGGCTCCAGCCTGCTTCTTTTAATAACGCCAAAGCCTTTTTTAATTGTTTGCGAATATTGCCGCTTCCGGGGTGTTGTGAGGGGGCAAAGGGTTGCTTAAAAAGTTCAGCAGGTAATTCATCTTGAAAAGGGGTCAAATACTTAAGTTCGGCTTCATCTGGCGTATTTGTTGAAGAGTCATATATTGAATTAGGAAAGTAAGATTTATTACGTGTGTAGGCATTATGGAAGATATTTCGATTAGTCCACTCAAAATCAAAGAGTAGTGAAATGGCTTCTCTTACTTTAATTGACTTGAATTGCGCTCTTCTCGTATTAAAAAATAAGCCTTGAGTGCCTGATGGGATGCGGTGAGGGATTTCGAGCTTTATTACAGCGCTGTTTTTGAATGCGGGAAAATTATACCCAGCCGCCCAATTCTTGGCCGTATAATCTATGAATGCATCAAATTCAGCACTTTTAAAACCTTCAAAGGCAACGGTTTGGTCGCGATAATAATCAAATTGAATTTTATCAAAATTGTAGCGGCCTTTTAATATTGGCAGGTCTTTCGCCCAATAATTATTGTTGCGCAGAAAAACAATGTATTTTCCCGCTGAAACCGACTCTATTTTATAGGGGCCGCTAATAAGTGGAGGTGTGAGTGTCGTTTTACTAAAGTCTTTGTTTTGCCAGTAATGTTCAGGCAAAACCGGCATTTCTCCAAACCTTAAAAGGTCTGCACCTGAGTTTTCCTGTTTAAAAATTACTTTTACGGAACGGTTATCTATTTTTGAAACACCTTTAATGCCTTTAAATTTTTGACGAAATACGGGGTGTCCTTGTTTGATTAACGTATGCCATGAAAAGAGAATGTCGTCAGCATCTATCTTGTGTCCATCTTGAAATTGAGCAATGTCTCTTATTGTGAATATAGCCCAGCTAATATCATCGGGGTAACTCACAACCTCAGCAATTAACCCATAGGCTGACTGGGGTTCATCACCAGAGCGCGAAACGCCTTCTGTTCCGACTAATAAAGAATCAGTTTCTTCTGAGAAACCATAAATGTATTGCCCTGGGCTATTGATTGGGCTTATGCCCTTAAGCGTGTAGGGGTTAAGCGTGTCAAATGTACCAAAACCCATCAGTTTAATATGTCCACCTTTAGGGGCTGAAGGGTTTACATAATCAAGATGTGTGAATGAAGAAGGGTATTTAAGGTCTCCATAAAGGGCGAAACCATGACTTTGATTGATTGCTTCGACGGCGAATACAGAGCTTGCATAGGTTAGCAGGAAGCTTAAGACGATCAGTAATGGGGCACTTTTTAGCAACATTCTTTTAGATGTTTTTTTAGTAATATGGCTCATTTAAACTCAGGAATTATTATTTTTTTATATAAAATGCCAAACGATCAGTACCTTATCAGGATCATTGTCTATATTAAAGTTAATAAAGTTTAAATAACGCATGCTAAGTGTGGAATGAGAGGTGTAAGTGGAAAAGAAAGGCTTGTCTGCCTGGATGGAGCGTTTAGACGGTGAAGATGGTGTTGTTCTTACGTCAATATTATCAGAACTTAATGAACTCACCTCGTCTGATGAAACATCGGCTAATCAATTGGCGAAGGTTATTTTAAAAGATTCATCCTTGACGACTCAGGTGCTGAAGATTGCTAATACAGTGCACTTTAATCCTACAGGAAGCCCTGTGACGACGGTTAGTCGATCTATATTAACCATTGGTTTTAATTCGATTAAGAGTCTTTGTATTTCTATTAAAGTACTTGAAATTATATTGAAAGATCAGTCGTCAACACGATTATTTCAAATAATGGCTGATGCACTTCACGCCGCCGTGCAAGCAAGAAATATATGCACAAAAATGTCAGCAGAAGGTAAAGAAGAGGTTTTTGTAGCCACCTTGTTATTACATTTAGCTGAGACGCTCGTTTTATCTAGTGGTGAAAGTGAAGTTGAAGAACTTAATTCATTGACGGCTGATGATACCGTAGACGTAGAAAAAAACCGTATTGCTGAAAAAGTAATAGGGGTTAGTTTTAAGCGCTTAGCATTAGCGTTGGTCAAAAACTGGCGATTGGGAAGCGTGTTGCAAGAATCATTACAACCGTCGACCAAAATTTCAAGAAAAGCAGAAGCGGTTTTAATCGGTGATGAAATTAGTAAGGCTTCTAAAAAAGGCTGGAATTCAGCCGAAATGAAATCATTACTTAAAAAAATATCGGCCTTTACTGGCTTGGGTTCAAAAGATGTTGAAGAAATGGCTCGTGAGGGGGCTAATGAAGCGGCTGAGGTGGCATCAAATTATGGTAATAATGTTTTAGTTGCGATGATCCCCGCCTCAAAAATCATTACATCAGCATCAGGGGGGGATGATAATGAACTTAATGCCCATGAGCCAGACCCTGAATTGCAGCTTCAGATATTACAAGACCTGACTACCATGATGATGGATGGTATTGATATGAACTCTCTATTTCAGACAGTTCTGGAGGGATTACATAGAGGGGTTGGGTTGGAAAGAGTCTGCTTGGCTATATTTGATAAGAACAGAGAAACTATTTCAGCTAAATATGTATTAGGTAAGGGGACTGAAGATTGGAGTACAAAATTTAAATTCAAATTTGTAAAAAGCCGCTCTGGTCTTTTGTTTCAATTATTTTCTAAAGGTACGCCCGCATGGGTGGGGAATAGCAAATTTAAAGAACTTAATATGGCACTAACCCCTGACTATATTGCAGTAACAGGTGTAAAAAATTTCTTGATTTCACCTGTGAAAGCCAATAAAAAACCGGTTGGATTTTTATATGCCGACTTAGGTGAAAGCAAGAGAGAAATAACGGATGCTTATTTTAATGGCTTCAGGCATTTTTGCCAGCAAACCAATATGTGCTTAACCGTGCTGTCTAATAAGTAGCTGTTTAAGAGCCGTTAGTCACATCAATGCGCAGCTTAAGTTTCTGTCCTGGCTTTAGGTACTTGTTAGGGTTTATATTATTCCAGGTAACAATGTCTTTAACGGATACATTGAATTTACCCGCTATTCTTGCGAGTGAGTCGCCTTTACGAACTCTGTAGCCAATATTTCTCATTTGTGAGCGACTAGGTGGTGCGTTGGATACATTTGATAAAGTGACAGGGGCGTTTGTCCATATAACCAGTCTCTTGCCTGGTTTTAATGGATCCGTTGGTGCCATACTGTTCCAGCGAGCAAGACTGCGATGTCCTACTTTATATTTGCGGGATATATCCCATAGCGTATCACCAGATCGAACGGTGTACTCAATCTTAGATTTACTTTTCCCTCTTGGTTTCGTGTTTTGTTTCTTTTGCATTCTATTATTAGCACTGAATGCATAGTAGGTATCACCTTTAGCGGCAACAGGAATGAGCAGTTTTTGGTTTTGCTTGATCATCGTTGAGCTAAGGTTGTTAACTTGTTTAATCACAGAAGGGGTGGTATTAAACTTTTTAGCTATAACACCCAGTGAGTCGCCAGAGCGTACTTTGTAACGCTGCCAGGTGAGTCGCTGGCTTTTAGGTATTGAATTTAGCCCTGCTTTAAACTGATCTGTATTTTCTACTGGTATCAATAGCCGATGAGGCCCTAATGGGGATGTAGCCCAGCGGTTAAAACCGGGATTAAGCAGGTAAAGCTCTTCAACTGAGATATTAGCTAGCTGGGCCGCTTGTGCTAAATCTATTTGTGAACCTACTTTCACAACATCGAAATAAGGAGTGTCAGGAATAGGTTGAAGTGTTATTCCATATTTTTCAGGGTCATCAAAAAGTTTGGCTAAGGCAATGAGTTTAGGTACGTATGCACGCGTTTCTTTTGGCAGCTTTAATGACCAGAAATCTGTTTTACGGCCTCGTTTTTTATTATAGCGAATTGCTTTTGATACGGTACCACCCCCTGAATTATAGGAGGCTAGAGCAAGCAACCAGTCCCCATCAAAACGGTTAGCCAATGCCTGAAGGTACTTTAATGCAGCGTCTGTAGACGCTATAACGTCTCTTCTGCCGTCGTACCACCAATCTTGATTAAGGCCGAACGCTTTGCCTGTGCCGGGAATAAACTGCCAGAGACCTGATGCCCGGCCATGAGAATATGCGAAAGGGTCAAATGCACTTTCTACAATAGGGAGAAGTGCGAGTTCAAGAGGCATATTTCGTTTCTCTGCTTCTTGTACGATATGGTGTATGTATCTTGAGGATCTGGCTGTTGTTCTATCAATGTATTTTTGGTGCTTTTTATACCATCGTAATTGAATATCAATTCGCTTGTTTTTTTCTGAAAGATCAAGTGCATAACCGCTGCGCATTCTTGACCAAATGTCATTGCTGTTTTGGTTGCCGTCTTCCGTGTTATTTTGTAAAAGTGAGGCGTGATGCTCATTTGAAAGATAGGTAAATTGAGTTGTGATCTCAGAGCAGTCAATATCAAAACATGTCTCGTCTGTTGATTCAGTTTCCTCAGGTTCTAATTCTTCGTCTGCGGCTGCAATAACAAGTTCTTCTGAGTCAAACAGAGATAACAATATTGATAACATCCCCTCATCTTGGGTTGTTTCACCTTCCTGATCGGCTTCTTGTTTGTCTTGTGATTCCTTTTGTTGCACGGTTTGATGTGCAGGAGGGGGCGTTGAACAGGCAATAATCGATAGAAATAAAATAAGGAGTAACGGTATTCGAATCATCAAGGTGCGGCAACTTAGAAGAAGGAGGTGATGAGGGGGATATATAATCAGCCCTCAGTGATTAGTAAATTTTATTGTTCAGGGTGAGGTGGGTCAATAGCTTAGGCCGAGTAATTAACTAAATTTAATGAAAGTACGCTAAAAATGGTCTTTCCATGACCGCAAAGCAGTAAAAATAGAGAGTTTGATTAGTATTCGTCAGGTTTGCATGCTCACAAACCGCATTAACAAGGTTGGTTTCGGTGCAATTCAAAAAGGGATTGATTATCAGCTCTGTTTTTATGCTTGTAGGGAGCCCTTCTTCTAGTTTTTTTAAGAACTTTTTATATAAGCTTTAATAGGGTGGACCTTCAGTACAGTGATTCTTGTTAATTTTTTGAGTTGCTTGTTGCTAATTCATCTAATGAGACATATCTTAATCCTTAGATGAAAAATTTTAAAGGGGAACTGTTATGCAGCTTATGCGAGATAAAACAACAAAGGATTATCTCCAGTTACAGAATGCATATGAACAATGGTTTCAGACAGCACTTGGTCGAAAGCTTTTATCAGATCAACGCGCTAAGGTTGATGATGTTACCCGCCGAATATTTGGTTATCAGCAATTAGAATTGCCTGTTAGTCATCGTTTACCGATGGGGAATGCGACCAGTTTAGGGCACAAAATGATGATGGTGCCACAGTATCAATCGGATATGCCTGAAAACACGCTAGTGTCTTTATCGCATGAGTTAGCGGTTCGTCATGACAGTATAGATTTGGCCATTCTTCATCACACGCTTGATTTTGCGGCTAGCCCTCATCAGGCGCTAAGAGAAGCGTCTCAGGTTGTTAAAAGTAGTGGTTATCTACTAATTATTGGTTTTAACCCCATCAGCTTATGGGGTGTCAGAAAATTGCTTTCAAGAAAAAAGCCAGCACCGTGGAATGGGCGTTTTATTTCTGGGCAACGTATTGAGGACTGGCTAAGTGTTCTGGATTTTGAAGTGAGTAATTCAAGTTACCATTTCTATAGGCCTCCTTTTGAAAGTTATAACGTTCTTGAGCGCTTCTCGTTTTTGGATAAGTTAGATAAAAGAGATACTCCAATGGGCGCTTATTATATGATACTGGCCAAGAAACAGGTTGGTTGCTCGATCTCAGCCAAACCTCACTGGAATAAAGCAACAGTGATAGGAATGCCTGTCGCAAACAGGATGAAGCATTAGTCATTTAAAGCAGGAAAATTAGTTTAATGAGACAAATTGTACTCGATACAGAAACAACTGGTCTTGAGCCCAAACAAGGTCATAGAGTTATCGAAATTGGTTGTGTTGAGGTTGTAGACCGAAAACTAACCGGCAATCACTATCACCAGTATATAAATCCTCAGAGAGAAGTAGATAGTGGTGCCATGGAAGTTCATGGAATAAGCAATGAATTTCTGGCAGATAAGCCCCTATTTAAAGACATAGCCGCTGAATTTTTAGAATTTGTAAAGGGGGCTGAGTTAGTGATTCATAACGCTCCGTTTGATGTAGGATTTATTAATCACGAATTTGGGATGCTTGTAGGTAATTACGGCATTATAGAAGACAGTTGTGGCGTGCTTGATACACTTGCAATGGCAAGAAAAAAGCACCCAGGTCAACGAAATAGTCTTGATGCTCTATGTAAGCGGTATGGTATTGATAATACTATGCGTGACTTGCATGGTGCATTACTAGATTCCGAGATATTGGCTGATGTTTACCTGATTATGACGGGTGGACAAACAATGCTTTCTCTGGGAGGGGATTCTGGCGATGGTGAGGTTACCCAAATTAAGCGCATAAATAGAGAGCGTGTCGCATTAAAGGTTATTCGAGCGTCTGAGTTGGAGCTTATCGAACATGAAAAGCGCCTGGATGCGATTAGTAAAAAATCTGAAGGGGTTGTCTGGAGGGTATAAAATGAGTTCTGGTTACTTAACGTAATGTTTTGAAACAGTCCATTTCTTGTAACACATGAAATATGTGTTATAAGTTATAGTTATATAAATAAATGTCGAAAATAATACGGCATAAAAAATCTAAATAGGTAGCTCATCAAAATCGGGGATTGATCGTTTATGACTGCACCTTCAGCAGCGGCGAAGGCTAATTCGTTCGAACTTGTTCAGTCTGAGATTGAAACAACAATAAATCAAGCAGAAAAAAATCTTGTGCACTTTCAGGAAAATAGAGAAAGTGGTGAAGACTTACAAAACTGTATTGATTTTTTAAATCAGCTACGTGGCATTTTTGTACTTGTAGAGATACAGGGCGGTGTCATGCTTTGTCATGAAGCGGTATCTCTAGCTAATGAGGTTCCCGTTGGTGCGACGGATGATAAAAATAATCTATTAACAACACTCAATAATGCATTTTTTATGTTGCGTCGGTATGTTGAGTATTATCAGCAGCGTCGTGAAGATCACCCTGAGTTATTATTGCCTATTATTAATGAGTTAAGGCAAGCAATTAAAAACAAACCTTACCCTGATTCGCATTTCTTTGACGTTGATATGAGTCAGAAGGTTGATCATTGTCAGAATTTAGTTGTTGACGAAAATGAAGAGATTAAAGATTTCGATCATCGTGCCAGACGTTTAAGGCATATGTATCAGGTTGCTTTACTTGGGGTGATTCGCGATCAGAATTTGTCTGTCAGTCTCAAGTTGTTAACACGTTCCGCTCTAGGTTTGTCTAAGTTGTGTGCTAATTCTCCGTTGTCAGGTTTGTGGTGTCTTTTGACTGTTGTAGGTCAGGCTATGATGGACCGCCAAATGGAGGCGACACTTTCTCGCAAAAGACTTTTAATGAAAGTTGAGCGTTATACCAAAGAGTTGGTGTACGTAGGTAAGGTTGTTACTTCAAAAACAGCCCCAGACTCCATTATTAAAGAATTACTTTATATGTTGTCTTTGAGTGGCTCATCTAATCAAGAGGTGAGCGATATCTTGAGTGGTTACGGTGTTGCCTCTCAAGAGCTTGATGAGCAAAAGCTAATCTCTCATCGTAAAAGATTGTTCGGACCTGGTGCTGATGTATTACGCTCGCTTTCAGGTGCACTGCTAGAAGAAATTAGCCAGTTAAAAGATAAACTGGATATTATTGAGCGGGGCATTGACCCTGACGTGACTGATTTTAGTGTTATTTCAGCCGGACTTGAGAAACTGATCAGTACACTAATAATGCTTGACCTCAAACAGTTAGCGGAACTGGCCTCTAATCAAAATAAAGCGATTACATCTTGGTCTGACAGTGGTCGAGTGCCCACAGAAGAAGACTTAATTAGTGTTGCTAATGCTGTTTTAATCATTGAACAAGCTATTAAACGGTTTGAAGAGACAGGCATTACACCTGAGCTAGATGATAGTGTGCTTAATCAGGAGGGTGTGGGTAATAGCCCTTATCTATCTGAAGCGATGATTGTTGTAACGGATGAAGCGCAGTCAGGCATTACATTAACCAAGCGTGCAATTACTGCGTTTGTTGAATCAAATTGGGATAAATTACATCTGGCTAATATAGGCGCTACCCTTAATGCAGTGCGTGGTAGCATGGTTATGGTCGGTGAGTCACGGTTAGCCGCTGCTCTAGCTGCTAGTACGGAGTGTATTACTAAGGAGTTGTTAGAGAGAGAAACTCGCCCGGAAGAGAAGGTACTTGAGACGTTGGCAGACATCTTAACCTCCTTAGAATATTATATTGAAACTATTGCCGGTAGAGAGTCGGTAAATGCAGATTTACTCTCATTGGCAGAAGAGAGCCTTAAGTCAATCAATTACTCTGCTGCATAAGTGAGTTAATTAAAACGGTCTTTCTGTAAATACTATGTTATACACAATCTTAAGTGCCATTCTTGCGTCACTCGCTGTATTCATTATTTTTGTCGCTCTGAAAATATTATTTGGAAGACCTTGGTTTCGAGCTTGGTTACGGGGAACAAGTTCTTTGCTTGCTATTCTTTGTTCGCTGATGATCGTTGCTTTTGCGTGGGATTTTCTTAGTTATAATGTTATTGCTCAAGATAAAGCTGTAGCGACTGTTTCTGTTATAGAGATTGGTAAACAGGAATTTAAGCTAGATGTGGGGCTTCTCGGCGGGGAAGAGTTTAGCTATAAAGTAAAGGGCGACCTTTGGCAATTGGATGTAAGGTTAATAAGCTGGGCAGGCATCATGAAGATGATTGGCTTTGAGCCTGGCTATCGTCTTGATAGATTAAGTGGGCGTTATATATCCCTTGAGCAGGAGCGAAATTCTGAAAGAACGGTTTATAATATTAATAATGAAAGCTCAGTGATAGATGTATGGTCTGTTATTAATAGTAATGCCTGGTTGCCGTGGGTAAATGCAAAGTATGGTAGTGCAACGTATTTGCCTATGAAAGATGGCGCGCTATATTCGGTGGCCCTCACTCAGCAAGGTTTAATTGCAAGGCCATTAAACGAAGTGGCTGAAAAGGCAATTAATACCTGGAATTAAAAAATACTGAAATTCAGGCACAAAAAAAGGCGGTTCAACCGCCTTTTTTTGTGCGAACAGAAACTGGTTTTAAAAACCTAGCCCATGTTGAATAGTTCGCCTAGCTTAGTGGCAAGCATCATGTCGCCTTCAGCGCGAAGCTGACCAGCCATAAATGCTTGCATGCCGTCAGTTTCACCGCTAACGATACCTTGAAGTGTTTCTGTGCTCATGATCAAAGTCACCGATGGATCATCAAAATCGCCAGCTACAAGCTCACATGCGCCGTCTTTGATGATTAAGTGGTATGAATCGGCATCTTCGATTGCAAATTGAAATACTAGATCTTCTCCAGCGGCTGCATCAGAATTAAAGTTGTCTTTTAAAGTCTCGAAGATTTTTGCTACAGGCATTGGTATATCCTTTTGCTTTTTTAGTTTAACTCACACTTTGGTCGTGTTTAAACGGTAAGTGCGGCGCTAGAAATACTGCTTGAGTTGAAGTTTAATAATAAATAGATCAACACTTGATCAAGCAGATTGAGATTATGATGTATTGAGTAATATGTCAATAGCCAACCGAACGCTTGTTTTATTTACGTCTTAAGTTCACTGTTCGGTGCTTGTAATTAGTGTAATAGCCCCAATATTGCTACATTCTTGGCTGATAAATAGAATACTTTGGGTATATAAGGGGATGATCTTGGAATTTTTGGCAGAGTACGGTGCTTTTCTTGCTAAAGCTATAACCATAGTAATAGCTATAGTAATAACCGTTGCAGGTGTTGTTGCTGTTTCCTCAAAGGGGAAGCATGGATCAGAAGGCTCAATTGAGGTTAATAAAGTTAATACACGCCTTGATGAAATGAAAGAAACGATAGAGCATGAAATTCTTGATAAAGATGCGCTGAAAGAAATGCATAAAGTATCTAAAAAAGAAAAAAAGAAAGAGAAAAAGAAGAAAGGGGTTGTTGTCGACAAGCAAGCCAAAAAGAGAATGTATGTAATCGACTTTGATGGCGATATTAAGGCTTCTGATAACGAGCAGCTTAGACACGCTATTACGGCTGTTCTATCTATTGCAGATCCAAAAAATGATGAAATACTGGTCCGCCTGGAAAGTGGTGGTGGCATGGTTCATTCTTACGGATTGGCTTCGGCGCAGTTAAATAGAATTAAAAATAAAAATATTCCATTAACGGTTTGTGTCGATAAAGTCGCTGCCAGTGGTGGTTATATGATGGCCTGTGTTGCGGACAAAATACTGGCATCACCTTTTGCTGTTCTTGGCTCTATTGGTGTAGTTGCACAAATACCTAACTTTAATAAGCTATTAAAGAAAAATAATATAGATATTGAGCTTCTTACTGCCGGTGAGCATAAACGAACGCTAACCATGCTGGGTGAGAATACAGACGAAGGAAGACGCAAGTTTAAACATGATCTTGAAGACACCCATGAGTTGTTTAAGTCGTTTGTAAGAGATCACCGTCCGGTTGTTGATATAGCAGAAGTTGCCAATGGTGATGTGTGGTTTGGTAAACGAGCTTTGGATGTTAAATTGATTGATGAAATAAAAACATCAGATGAGTATATTACTGAAGCTTGTGAAACCCTTGATGTTTTTGAGGTTAGTTATAAAGAGAAGAAGTCACTTCAAGAGAAGTTAGGTTTATCTATGTCTATCGGTGTAGATAAAGCTGTGACCCGGTTGTTGAGTACAGCTCAGAATAGTCGGTTTATGTCATAAAAGTGCTGCTAAATTCTTTCCGTTACCTTGTAACGGAAAGGGCTTTAATCCCGCCTTAGTTTATCACTTATCGCAATTGGGCTAGGGTAACGGAAAATAACGATATAAGAATTCAGAATAAAGGTAATAATAGCTGTTGCCTGAATCACATGTGATGCATTCGTACCAATGATTGCTGTTGATGTTGCCAGAAAAGCAATTAACAGTGAGAACTCACTGATTTGTCCCAGTCTAAATCCTACCTCCCACGCTTCTCCTGCAGGTTCTTTGATCAACCCTAGTAAGTATCTGAATATTACGGGTTTTACTATGAGCATGCATAAAGCCAGTATTGTTGAAGCTATAATTACCTCAGATAAAAGCCCCAAATTAAAGCTCGCGCCTAAAGAAAAGAAAAATAAGATAAGGAAGAAGTCTCTAAGGGGTTTTAGGTGTACCGCAATGTATTGAGATATTGAGCTGGTGGCTATACTTATACCTGCTATGAATGCACCTATTTCATGTGATAAACCAAAAAATTCTGCGAGTTGCGCAACACCCAGGCACCAGCCGATGGCCAATAGAAATATATATTCATGAAAACGGTCAAAATGTTGAAGTAGTTTTACGATAACGTATTTCACTGTAATGAAAGCAGCAAAGACTAATAAGGGGAGGGTGACTAGCGTTTGCAGAAATTGTTGTAGTGGAGATTCAGATTCTTTTCCGCCGAGCATTAGCAGAACAATAATGGCAATTAAGTCTTGAAGTAACAATAGGCCTACAACGAGCTCACCTGTGTGGCGGTGGTGTAAAACAGTGGTTGGAAGTAGCTTTATTCCAATAATCGTACTTGAAAATATCATTGCAACGCCAATGATTAGGCTTTCAGTTTGGGTGTAACCAAACAGGGTGGCTACAGCGAATCCACAAAAAGCGAATATAACAGAGCTTCCCAAAGCAACAAGTGTTGCTTTTTTAAGCATATGAGCAAGACTTTTCGGCTGCATATCAAGACCGAGCAGGAAGAGTAAAAATATAATGCCAATTTCTGATATTTCAGAGAGTAGGTGTGCATCGGTAACCAAATGCAGGCCATAAGGTCCAAGAATTGCCCCCAAGGCAATATAAGCAACGAGTAGTGGTTGTCGAGTGTAGAGTACGACAGATGCTAGAACAGCAGCACCAGAGAAAATAAGAAAGAATGAGGTGACGATTGACTGGCTATCCATAAAAT
>JQIA01000808.1_pt1 | contig 16603 bp, 16 predicted proteins | sample 811431 | NCBI WGS metagenome assembly JQIA01 (sample SAMN02998118, study PRJNA258478) | marine sediment metagenome | biome: marine; feature: seafloor; material: sediment; isolation source: oil-polluted sediment collected from 3 locations (0.5 km, 0.7 km and 0.9 km)... | place: USA: Gulf of Mexico ...
GTAGGAGGAATAATCTTTTCACTGGATGAAGTAGCCTGATATTCCTGTTCCCACCCCAATGAAATGCATGAGGATTTTACTAACCAGAATTCAATATCCAGACCAGCCCCCCACCCCCATTCACTTTCGGTTTTGTCATAGATATTTGAATCAGGATCAATATACATCACTTTAAAGTTAGCAGTCGCACTTATAAAATTAAGGAGAACAGGAGAGCCACCAGTGATTCTGGCAAACCAGGCATTGCCGTCAGAATGATAATTTTCAAAATTGTCATCATCGTCCTGACGCAATTCTGTATAGTCAAAAACCTGAGCGCCAATTGATAACCCGTAACGGTAGCCCCGGTTTTTACCAATATACCCGTTTTTATTAAATGAAGGCACTTTGCTCATCCCGATGTAACCAAACTCTATCGCCTGAACTGATTCTCTGACATGAAGTGATGCAAATTTACCGGTTCCCCAGTTGAGAACTTCTCCGGTGGCATAGGGGTTATTTTCGGTTTTTTCAATTTTTATTTTTGCAAGTTCGGTTTCCAGCAAGTCAATTTTCTGTTTCAGTTTTTCATACTTTTCAGATGTGGTTTGTGCGTTTTCAATTTCAGTAAACGCAAAGCTATTATAGCTGAATAGTAAAATAATAATGATTATAGTTGTAACCCGAATCTTCATAATGCGTATCTCCTTATATTAATTATTCCTTTATCACTACTCACAAGTCTTTAACAAAGACTTTGTTTGTAAGGAAACTTTGCACCATCCATGCCAAAACAGGACAACAACGCAAATATCTGTATATATAGAACAATCCAACATATTATACTTTATAGAAAAAGTAATAAAACAATCATTTTTGATACTATCAGTATCAAAAATGATAATCTGGGAAATTTGAAGAGAGATATTTCTGAAGGTTTTATTCGAAGTCTCAGGGATAAGTCTTCTATATTTTAAAAAGCCACCGTGGCGGAAGTGATATAGAATGCCCCGGTTTTCATATCTTTCTTAAGGGCTTTATTCCTCACTCATTTTTATTATTACCCTGATTTTACCCGGGACATATACTCCCCTGACTGGGTATTAACCTGAATCACATCCCCGGATGAAAGATAGTCGGGCACCTGAACCGTATGACCATTGGAAAGCGTTGCAGGTTTATTGCGATTTGTTACGGTCGCCCCTTTAATTGTCGGAGCCGTTTCTGAGATTTCAAGCTCCATGGAAGACGGAACTTCAATTGCAATCACCTGCCCGTCGATAAGAAGCGCAGTAATACCTTCAAGACCATCAGAAAGCCATTTAACCTGTTCTTCAATGCTGTCTGAGTGGAGGGTATACTGTTCGTAATTCTCCAGATCCATAAAGGTATAGAAATCCTGCTCATCGTAGAGAAAGCTGATCGATCGTCTTTCAAGATCCATCTCTTCAAGATAATCGTTTCCCTTATATGAGTTCTCAAGCTTTTGCCCCGTAGGTATTTCTGCAAAACGCACTTTATAAAGTGTGTTTGAACCTCTGGCTGAAGGACTATGGACATCAATCTTTTTTACCTGGTACGGACGCTCATTTATCTGAATAATCGTACCCTTTTTTAAATTACTGGCTTTTGGCACAAATACACTCCTTTAATAGTTTAATTCGTTACATTTTGTTACCATGAATAAAGAACAGTCAGTGCTCTGTCAAGAACTCTTTATTGCAGAAAATATCTGAGGTCAAAAGAAGGCCGGTTGGGAACGAGCAATATGCAACAAGCGGCCTGCCCCCATGTGTAAAAGATCTTTTGAGCAAAAATTATTAACCGGCAAGACCCTTTTTTGCCATCTGCACCCACGGTTTTTGCGTTTTTTATAATAACCGGCGCTAAGACGCACATTTTTCAGGATATCCTGAAAAATGTTTTTTGCGTCATCATAACGCCCCACACGTTCAAGCAAACAGGCATAGCGACATCTCGCCTCTTCGCCTGTAAAAGAACGTTGAATCAGCTCATAGGCTTCAAGCGCCTCATCCGTTCTGCCAAGGTTCTCAAGAGCTCTTGCGTAAAGAAGATCAAACTCATGATTATTCTTATCTTTTTGTATTTTTTTCAACCGCCTCAGATTGATAAGGGCGCTTTCGTAATCAGCCTGGAAAAAACAGGCGAGACACATCCCCTCAATAATTGCCGGGTCACTCTCATGAATACCGGTCAGACACTCCCGGTATAAGGTTAGCGCTTCATTAAACATGCCTGAATTCATATATGTTTTAGCAAGCTCATTTTTATTTTTTACACTGGGCGTAAGCTCCACCTGATCACGCCAGTAAGCAATATGCCTGTCGGGTTTCATTGCGTCCAGTACAACATCACCCGTTTTTTTCAACTGTTGACTATGCTTCAGCTCCGGTAATATTTCCATTAAAAAATAAATCAGACATCCGACCATCGGAAAAATCATTATAATGTAGACCCAGTATCTATCCTTGCCATTACGGAGGACGTGCATCGCAAATGTAATCTGTATTAAAACTTCAACCCCAAAAAGAACCGGCATAATTTTCCTCAAAAAAAAGTTTCATATTTAGTATTCAAGCAGGTAAGTCAGTTTGCTACCTGAAATAATTAAGCAATATACAGACGATCCTTAAGCCATGCAAGTTTTTTCCATCATATGGCAGGTTCAGACTGCTTTTAAACTCAGTGATCCAATGATCGTTTTTTTATCATTCCACCCTTTGTATCTTTTATGCTGTTCATGGTTATAAATGCATCAGGATCAATTTCATCAACTTCCCGTCGCAGTTTTGCTATCTCCAGCCTTGTAATAACCGTATAAACAATATCGAATTCTTTTAAAGCATCAGCTCGTTTTCCATACCCGCCTTTACCGGAATATATTGTAACGCCCCGGCCTAACTTTTCTGTGATCATTAATCGGACCTCATCACTGCTGGTGGATATAATTGTTATACCCGTATATTCTTCAACACCCTCAAGGACAAAATTGATTGTTTTTGAGGCAGAAAGATAGGTTAGCATTGCATATAAAGCGACTTCTATCGACAGAATGTAAGCACCAAAAGAAAATATAATAACATTAAAAATTAAAATTACGTCACCAATAGTCAGTCCGGTTTTTTTACTCAAATGAATGGCCAGCACCTCTGTTCCGTCTATTACAGAACCGCCCCTGATTGCCATTCCAATGCCTGCTCCCAGGAAAAAACCACCAAAGACCGCAATAAGCAATTTATCGGACGTAATTAAAGGATAGGGTATAAAATGGACAACAAGTGCAAGTCCGATTATGGCCGTAATACTTTTAAGGGCAAACTGCTTTCCTATTTGTGAATACCCAAGTATCAGAAAAGGTAAATTTACCGCTACAATAAGAATGGATAATGCCACACCGCTCGTCTCTGATATCAGCAGCGAAATCCCCATGGCCCCGCCATCTATAAATGAGTTCGGCAGTAAAAACCCTTTCAAACCAAAACCTGCTGAAACGATACCCATCAGGATAAAAGCTGTGTCTCTCAGGATGTGCGTTAATTTAAATTTCAAGATTATATCCCCGCTTTATGCTAAAATATTTAGATTGACGTTATTCTATTGTAGATCATTTAAGAAAACAACATAAGTTGCATGTCCTTTCTGAACAAGTTTCTTAATAGTTTATTATATATATTATGGTACTTTTGATTAGCGCTTATCTCAAAAAAATTCTGGTTCAGGTTCAGGGCATGTCCGGAATTGTTCCAATACACTTTTTTGAGCCATGCTCTATTTCCAGCTGAATTCACCCTCATAAAACGTACAGTCACTGACAGATTCAGACGCATTATTAATATAGATTTGTTGTTTATCTGATATGGGATACGTTAAATACTCAGAACATTCGGCACTTTGCCCGGTACCAACAACCACTTTTGTATCAGACTTAAGTGTACATTTCACTAACTTATCCAAAGGAGACCACTGGTAGCATATTTCATAATCCAGGCGGTATGCAGACATTTTCCCTGCAGGTTCCTGGAATGCCCACCATTTACCGAATTTACTATTGGGGTTCGTGCTGTTCCATGCTCTAAACAGGGTAATTTGCGTCCCGGCCTTGCTTTTATAAACTTTGCCCTGGCAGAGCTTGCCTTCGCTCGGGCCACCTATCGCTTCTTTTAAAAGCCGGGCATCTTCAACCGGCACAAATTTGTCTGTTAAATGCTCAGGTAGATCAGTCGTGCCTGAACATACAATATCAATGTTCTGCATTTCTTTTTGAACTGGAAAGACAGAACAACCGCAAAACAAAAAAATGAAAATAACGACAAATATTTTTCTCATATCATCCTCTTTTTGAATATTATTGGCTATCATTAATTAAGGCATCAGAAATTGTAGCACGTTTTACCAAAGGAAGCCTCAAAGAAAAAGCTTTGTTTGCCAGCTGTTGCATTTTATCTATCATCAAAGGGGACATTATATCCGAGTATAGTAATTACTTTACAACCCAGTCGTATAGGGCGGCAATCATGCCGTCTCTGATGAGCGTTCAGGTCCCGTCCGTTTACAGATAATATTTTTTCTGTCACACTTCAATGATTAATCTGTCTATACTTATGAAAGATCAAAATGACAGAACATTTAAGGGATTATGAATGGTTAACGATACAAACAAATTAATCAGTATGGCAAAAGAAGGCGATCGTGATGCGCTTGAATCGATTATTAAATCGATTCAGGACCGGATATACCGACTGGCGCTAAAAATGCTGTATCAGCCTCAGGATGCGGAAGATGCGACACAGGAAATTTTAATCAGGATTATTACAAAGCTGGACAGTTTCCGCCAGGAGAGTTCTTTTGCCACATGGGCGATTACGATTGCAGTCAATCATCTAAAGAACAAAAAGCAGAATCAAAAAGAGAACTGGTTTACATTCAAACGATGTGAAGCGGCAATTTTAAAAGAAATTCCCGATCCGTCGACACTGAATTATTTCAAAGCGGAACAAAATCTTGTGGTGGAGGAGATGCGAATTAAATGCATGCAGGGCCTGCTTCAATGTCTGGATGTAGATCACAGGTTTGCATATATCCTTGGCTCAACGATGGGCTTGAACGGACCAGAAGGTGCTGCCATTATGGGAATCACGTCTGCTGCTTTTCGAAAGCGTCTCTCCCGCGCACGTGAAAGTCTTCGGCATTTTCTTACGGTTCACTGCGATCTTTTTAATGGAAAAAATGCCTGTAATTGTGCTTCGCAGGCAATGTCAGCTATCAACAGGGGCAATATTAAATCAAAGCACCTGAAATTTGCAGGTAAGACTGTTTCCAGCCCCGTTGTTTCGGACGTTGAATCCGAACTTGCAGCACTTGATACTATATCCCGTGAAATCGCTTTGATGCGGATGAACCAGGATTTCCAGGCACCGGCAATGTTCATTGAGAGGGTAAAACAAATTATTGATGACAGGATTGGATAAAAAGGAAGAAGTCAGTATTCGGGAGTCAGAATGCAGAAAATATATTCGCTGACGCTCAGTCTGTTTTGTATTAAAAAATAAGCGAAGTGTTTCTATTGATAGCACCTGCTACCATGACATGAACGAAATTTATAACCGGAGGATTTAAAATGACACAGATGATTGCCTTTTGCGGCCTGAACTGCACAAAATGCCCCATGTACATCGCAACACAGAACGATGACGATTCAGCAAGGGCTGAAGCATCAAAAATGCTTGAGAAAACCTATGGCTTAAAATTCAAACCGGAAGAGATAAACTGCGATGGCTGCCATACTAAAAACGGCAGGATTATAGGATATTGCAGTACCTGTAAGGTCAGGGCCTGTGGTATGGATAAAGGGCTTGATACTTGTGCCCACTGTAACGATCAGCCCTGTGAAGACCTTGCCGGCTTTCATAAATTTTCGTCCAATGCAAAAGCAGCGTTTGAAACAGTTTTAAAAACGATTTAACCAGGCGTTGGATATGATCATGTCAAAAAAAGGAGGGGGACTTTGCGTCTATGTGATTATCCGCGTAAAATGTGGGTATTAGCTTTAATAGAGACTGGTCTTTCGCCATATTTACCGGTCTCTTTTAATATAATTCTTTATCATCAGGCTGATACTGATAAATGAGAGGCTACAGGCAACTACCCTTAAAATATTAACGAAACGAATATCAAAAACTTTAACCTCGGGCAGACAAAGCCGAAACAATACAGATATCGTAAGCAAACCAAAGACAAGGATTAACAATCCATATTCGAATCGCTTTTTCCGCAAATACAATTTTATGGTGACACAAAGATGAATCATGAAAAGAATAAGTAAAAACAAATACAAGTATACACCCCCTTTTAGTTAATAATTCATATATAAACATCAGACAGGTTCTGTCTGATGTTTATAAAATAGAACACGAACACACTCTTTGCAAGCACCCGGCTTTTGACTTTCTTTTTATTTCTGAAATTATTACCTTTTATTGCCTGTAAAAAGTCTTAAGAAAATATCTCAAAGAATGTACAAAAAGTGTTATAATACAAAAAATCTTTTAATAAAAAATAACCTACCTAAAGTTAAACATTTTCCGGAGGATACTGGGATGAAAATAATTAAAGGTATTTCTTTTATACTTATCATGCTTGCCTTCTATAGTTGTCAAACCCTGAAGCCAATACCCGGAAATTACTTCGGGGACTCAGGGAGGGAGATTTCAGAGGTCTTTAAGAAACAGGCAGCTCAATTACAAAAAAAGCTAACACCGGAACTCGTCCTCCAGCAAGCTCATGGTAAAGGAATAGAAGGACTCGAATTTTCACCTGATGACAAACGTATTGCCTCATGTGCAATCGATGGTTTTATCAAAATCTGGAATGCTGAAAACGGAAAACTGATCCACAATCTTGATGACCGTAAACGGGCCGGGACAGATGCCGTTAAATACAATGCTCTGGCATTCTCCCCTGACGGAAATTATATATTATCCGGTGGGAAAAGCGGCATGCTGAAGGTCTGGGATATAAAAAGTGGAAAAATCCTGAGAACTTTTTCTCAAAAATTTTCGTCAGTCGAATGCGTCGATTATTCACCTGACGGCAAAAACATTGCAGGTGGAGGGTCCGGCAAGTTTCAATCACCCGGCATCTGGAATCTTACAAATAAAAAATTATTATTCAGACTCATCGGACACAAAAGCCCCGTACATAATCTCAGTTATTCGCCAAACGGAAAATTTATCCTCACCGGCTCACTGGATAAAACAATAAGGATCTGGGATGCCCAATCCGGTAAGCTTTTAAGAATTATTAAAGGCCCGGACGATGTCAGCGGTATAGCAATATCATCCGATAGTACGCACATTGCAGCCTCTTTTGACAATGGCTATATAAAAGCATGGAATGTAAAAACCGGAGCCGGAGTTGTTTCAAAAAAAAATGACTACAAATATATCCAGGGTATTCAATTCTCCCCTGACGGAAAATATATTTATTATTACGGTCATGAAATTCATAAAATTTCTGTAGAAAGCGGAAAGACCTTTAATTTTAATGCAGCAGCGAACCTGCTTAACGATTTTCATATCTCTAATGATGGAACAAAACTCGTCACAGGCGATTATAGGGGCGAGCTGGCTTTATGGTCTCTGGCTGAAAAAAAGCTTCTATTTGATTTCAAAAGTTCGTCTGATGAAATACAGGCACTTGCTATCTCGCCAGACGGGCAAACAATTCTTTCAGGTGGATCTGACAGTATTATCAAGTTGTGGGATCACAGGACCGGCAGACTTATCAAAACGTTTTTAAACGATTATGGAACCGCTTATTGTGTCGGTTTTTCACCTGACGGAAAAAAAGTTATCGCTGCCGGAGCAAACACCTTTAAACAACCCATCATCTGGGACCGGGAGACCGGAAAAATTGTGATGAAATTGAAAGGGCACACTGATACCGTTGAAAGTATCAGCTATTCTCCTGACGGGCGGCAGATTCTCTCTGCGGGACAGGATAAAAAGGTTAAACTCTGGGATGCCTCCACCGGTAAGCTGGTCCGTACTTTTTCAGGTCCAAATGATGCAAACGTCTCAGCTTTCTCACCGGATGGAAAATTGGTTATTGCTGGTTTTGACTCAGGGGTTATTAAAGTCTGGAACAGGCAATCTGGGAAAAAAATTCACTCTGTAAAAAACGATTTCTTCTACATCAAAAGTCTGGCATTCTCTCCAAACGGAAAATATCTCTATTTTGACGCTCACCGGCTAAAAAAAATGGCTCTTTCAAGTGGGGATGTAACAGAATTTAAAAGGTGGTACCCTAACAGATTTGCCCTCTCACATAACGGGAAATATATTCTGGGCAGAAACGTAATCCTGTACGATGCACTGACGGGCGAAGTGGTCCGAAAGTTTAAAGGACATAAGGGCTCCGTGAGAGACCTGAAATTTTCTCACGATGATAAAACGGCTTTCACCTGCGGCACAGACGGCACCATCCGGTACTGGGATGTTGAAACAGGAAAACAGCTTGCATTTTCCATGGCAGAAAAAAACGGTGAGTGGGTTGTGATCACACCATCCGGTCATTTTGATAAATCACAAAACTTCAATGGATTATACTGGGTAAGGGGGATGGAGATCCTTAATCTGGATCAGTTCTTTGATGACTTTTATAAACCGGGCATTCTGGCGCACATTATTGCCGGAGATCGGGTAACAGGTAAAACTGAAAAATCAATCAACAAAATCATGGCATCCCCCCCGCCGACAGTTAAAATTGTGTCGCCGAAAGCCATTACACTAAGGGCGTCTTCCACCCCCAAAGTGCCTGTCAGCCAAAAAGGTACAATTGAAGTTGTTATAGAAATAGCCGATAATGGCGGCGGCATCAAAGACCCGACGCTCTTTCATAACGGCAAACCGGTTAATGGGAAAAGACGTGGCCTGAAAAAGAAAAATCTGACAAAAGGAAAATTACGTTATTATACCTTCAATATCACCCTACTGAATGGCAAAAACACTTTCAGGGCTATTGCAAAAAGTCGTACAAATGTCGAATCAGCAGCGTATACAGCAGCATTATCATATGAAGATCCTGCCCTTCAAAAACCAAATGCCTACATGCTGATTGTCGGCATTAACAATTACAAAAACCCAAAATACAGCCTGAATTACGGCAGGCCCGATGCCGAAGCAATCAGTTCCGTTTTACAAAAAAAATCAAAGTCTCTTTTTAACAGGCTTTATGTAACAGAACTCTTTGATAAAAAGGCTACAAAGAAAGCACTCATCCGGGCACTTGATTCTATTGCAAAATCTGCCGGACCAAAAGATGTTTTTATACTCTATTATGCCGGTCACGGTGTTATGGTCGACAATAAAAAAGGTGTCCCGCATTTCTATATAGCGCCCTATGGCGTGACCTCACTTTATAAAGAAAAAATTGTATGGGAACATGGCATATCGGCTGCAACTCTGACCGACTATTCCAAAAAAATAAATGCCCGGAAACAACTCCTTATCATGGATGCCTGCCAGGCCGGCGGCTTCGAAAAAACGTTTGCCATGCGCGGTGCCGTGGAAGAAAAGGCGTTAAAGCAGCTTAGCCGGTCGAGCGGTCTTTACCTCCTTGCCGCAACCCAGTCGGAACAGTTTGCAACAGAATTCGCCAGCCTGAAACACGGGGTGTTCACCTATGCGATACTGGCAGGCCTTACGGGTGAAGCAGACGGAAGCCCCAAAGACGGAAAAACAACAGTTCGGGAACTCTCTGCATTTATCGAAGACAGGGTGCCGGGATTATCAAAGACACACAGGGGAACGGCGCAATACCCGAGTATTTACGGGCGGGGGCAGGATTTCCCGATTCTGCTGACACCATAATGCCCCCATTAACTGGTTTATAAAAAAACCAAACGATACTTCAAGCGAGTGATTCAATACAGCGAATCTGCTTCCGAATCACGTTAATGATTTTTGATGAAACTTCTGCAGCATCCTGGGTATCAATAAACGTCTCCTGCAATTCACCTGATACTATTTTCAATCGTTCGGCCATACTGACCAACTCATATTGAAGGGTTGAATATTTTATATCCACGTCATTGGCAAAACGCTCCCAGTGGATTTTAAAAAGATAATCGATTTGTTTTTTTCCGCCAATATGCATTGCCATCTTCTTCGATAATTCAGGGAAGATCAGTGTTGATACAATATCATAGAATGGAGCGAGTTTTATCTCCTGATTTACATACAACATGGATATATTTTTTGCATGAGCATCACAATTACCGATAAAGAAATTAAATAGCACCCAGTTAATAAATTTTTTCTTTTCCAGTATCGGGACCGAACAGAACCTGTTAATGACATCAATGCATGTTTGAATACCGGGCCCGCCCTCATTTTCATATTTCCGGTTTGGGCCAGTGCCCGTAATCTGGCAAAAATCTTCCTGATGTAATCTATGAATCCATTCACGACTATCATAGTACCTGTCGTATCGCTCGATAATAAAAGCCCTGCAAGACCCTGCTTCCCATATAAAGACATCAGGTACATCGAGTCCTGCACGCTTTGCAAGCTTCATACAGAAGAGTTCATTTTCCACAAGGCCTTCAAATCCAGGGCTTATCAGTTTCAAAATATGAGTGCTTGGTGAGTTGCCTTTTGGCAGATAAAACTGTTCATTCTTAAAACGGAGTGGGATTTTGTTTTGCGCCCCTGCCAGGGACAGCCGAAGTTCATCATGGCTGATAAGAAGCGGCTTTCGTAAAGAGCTTCCAATCATTTTAATTAAGTCATGTTCTGATAAATGTTCATACTCGTTTTCATCAACAGGTGGTGACTCATTTTCCGCCAACGAAACAGCGCCTGCACACTCCCCCCCAATTGCTTTCAAAAGCAGGAAATCGTTATCCTCCGAAATTTTTTTTTCTCTGGCAATCCGTACTCTTAAATCGCCTTCTGGCAATAGATTTGTAAAAAACGACCGCGCACCATCATGGTCGTAAGATTCATCTTTTAACGGCATTGATAAAGAGACAGGCTGTGCAGACTCTAACTTCAGATATTTTTCATCATAAGTAAAAATATAATTATTATCAGGCTTTAAGCAAAGCCGTCCCACAAGTTCGTTAAGCATGAAAACATTTAATTTTTCCATTATCACCGTTCTTTAACCATCAGGTTAATTCCCAGCCCGGCTGCAACCTTCAGAACTTTATCGAACTCAAGAGAGGGTTTACCGTTCTCAAGCTCTGAAATAAAGCGTGTCCCGACATTCAGCATTCCTGACAAATCAGACTGATTCAGTTGAAGCTCTTTCCGCTTCAATTTAATCAGTTTGCCAAGCTCAGATGCATTCCTGATTATAATTTCCTGACTTTTGTCTTTAATCATTTTTACCGTACGGGAATATTTAGTATTTCACATTAAAAAACCATTATTTTTCTACCGTACGGGAATAATATCTTGTTAATCACAAAAAAGCAACCTTTTATTCCCGTACGGTAATCATTTTAACGTCCATCTTACAAAAGGAGCGAACAGGCAATCACCCACATTGTAATCCCAACAAGTGAGTCAAGAATTCGCCAGGCCAGAGGTTTTTTAAATAATGGGGCCAGCAGCCCTCCGCCAAAACCGAGTGAAAAAAACCATATAAATGAAGCGATTATCGCACCGGCACCAAAGATATAACGCCCTGATTCGGGAAACCCTGAGCTGATACTCCCCATCAGAACAACCGTATCCAGATAAAGATGCGGATTTAGCAAAGTCACTGCAAGGGTTGCTGTGACCGCACTTTTCAGTGTACCGTAATCGCTCCCGTTTGTGTCAATTTGGCCGCCACGAAAAGCTGAAATAAATGACCGTAGACCATAAATAAACAAAAAAGCAGCACCACCCCAGGTCGCCATTGCTGTCAACATACCGCTGCCAGCAATCAACCGCCCCGTGCCACTGACGCCGATAGTTATCAGAATCGTATCGGTAATACAGCAGATTAAAACAATTGGCAGAACGTTATTTTTCCGAACACCCTGACTTAAGACGAATGCATTCTGTGCACCAATGGCAACAATAAGTCCGCCGCCTGTTCCGATTCCTTTTAATAATGTAATTAGCATATGTTCACTTTAGTCTTTTTATTGTTAAAGCATTGTCCGGCACTTGCAAAAGGGTTTAACCTGTTTGCCCGTTAATCCGGTTGAGGTTTCAGTTTGCGCTGAAACTACACTGCGTGTCGCTCGTTCTGTTTATTAACACTGAGTGAGCGCAGGCAAATACATTTTCCGGGTTCCCCAACTTCTGATTCCTTTTCAAACAATTTACACGCCATAATGCCAAAAGCCAAATTAATTGTTTTAATGATTTATTAATTTTGCTAATAATAAACATGCTCGATTATAAACTTATAGAAGCTTTGGCTATGGTAATTGAAGAAGGTGGTTTTGATAAAGCAGCAGGCAAACTCCATCTGACACAATCGGCAATTTCTCAACGCGTCAGACTCCTTGAAGAGACAAGCGGGCAGATTCTTATGACCCGGTCCAGTCCACCAGTGCCTACGCCGGCAGGGGCAGATTTTTTAAAACATTATCATCAGGTGAAACGCCTGGAAGGTGACCTCAACACAATAGTGTCCCCCGGAACGGATAAAAAGAAAGAATCCCTTTCCATTGCCTTAAACGCAGACAGTCTTGAGACCTGGTTTTTAGAGGCTGTTACACCTTTCCTTAAAAAGCATCCGCATATTACACTCGATATAAAAGTGGATGATCAGGAAGAGACGCATAAAATGCTGAAAAACGGAGAAGTTGCTGGATGTATAAGCGCCCGAAAGGCCCCGATTCAAGGTTGCACCTCAACCTGTATCGGCACAATGAACTACCGGATGGTAGCAACACCGGAATTTACTGACCGCTATTTCCCGACAGGTCTCACACTAAAAGCAATTGCTCATGCACCGGCCGTCATTTTTAACCGAAAAGACAACCTCCATGCCATGGTACTAAAAAGCGTCTTCAATAAATCATTCAAACAGATCCCGGCGCATTATGTCCCCTCAACAGAAAAGTTTGCAGAATTTATTATCAAAAGCCTTGCATATGGGGTTATTCCGGATGAACAGAGCAAAGAACTCCTGGGGAATGGCCAACTTGCAGACCTTGCACCGTATCATAATATTCCTGTTAAACTGTACTGGCACTGTTGGAATATAAAGTCAGAACTTCTCAGCATGTTCACAAAAACACTCTCAACATTAATCAGCTAAGCCAATAATTATTTTGACAAACGTTGCAGAAGTATATTAATGAGAATCATCTATTAACGAACGACAAGACTGGAGGCTGTATGATGAAGCTGATTCGAATGGTTGCACTACTATTATTTTTCCTTCTCCCGGGTATAGTAAACGCTGATGTTATTACGCAAAAGTCTCTTAATGGACTTATGGAACTTTCCGGCATCAACAAACAGATAGCTGAGTTTCCTGGTCTTCTCGTTATGGGATTAGAACAGGCAAAGCAGCAAAACCCGGGGATACCTGAACCTCTCTACGATGATTTAAAGCAGGTAATGATAGAATCATTTACGGTAAGATCATTCCTGACCATAATTTCAAAAAAAATTAAAAATACCGTTACAGAAAAAGAAGCAAAAGAGATGCTGAAATGGTATAAATCCAACCTGGGAATAAAAATTACCAAAGCAGAAGAGGCAGCAACAAAACCAGCGGCCTATCAGGAAATGACCAGCAAGGCTCAGAGCCTTTTAGCCGACAAACAACGGGTTGCACTTTCAAAAAAAATGGATCGCCTTGTGGGTGGTACCGAGATGTCAATACAACTTCAGGAGAATATGGCACTATCAATATTTACTGCCATATCGTCAGCAATGGCTCCTGGAAAACCTGTTAACACCGCAGCCTTCAAGAAACATATGGAACCACAAATGAAACAACTGAAAGCCACTTTAAAACAGAATGTTATTATTAGTGGTGTATACAGTTACAAGAACGTTGACATTAATAGCATTAATACCTATATCAGCTTTCTCGAAAAACAAAGCTACGCTAATTTCAATAAATGTATCATGCAAGGCATAATTACGGCTTTCAATACGGGAATAAAAAAGATGTCCAAATCACTTGCCGAAACGGTAAAAAAAACAGCCAATAAAGATAAAGTATAATGTCACATGGCAGTGGGTTATCACATAGAGTCCGCTGCCATTTTATTCAAATTAACAGATGCCCAAATACCATTTCGAGTTCAGGAATGACGCGATAATATTTTTTAATTAAGGGTCATTATACCGGCTATAGGCCTTCAGCTTTGGAGACAAGATCAGTCTGATTCTGATAGTCAAGGTAAACCGGATTATTCACGCCCCCTGCCCAGTCTGAATAGGATTCTCTGCCATCTGCACAGCAAAAAACAACTTTTCCAGCCTTGTCTAAAAATGCTTTGGCATGGGCATCCGACGGCCCGGCAAGATCGTGGGGGAGAATAATACAGAGATCGTCCCTTTTCTGATTAAACTGACATTCCTGAACCAGCAACAGGCCATCAAGAATATTATCAGCAACCAAAACAAGTGACGCCGACGTACCAAATACCATGGATACAGGCAGACTTCCCGGGATAATATGGTTTTTATTTACGGATGTTTCAAGGTGCCCGACAATTGTTACTTTTTTAAGATTTTCCTCAACAACATAAGGGACAACAATCCCTTCTGGAAACTGCATTTTCCCCTGATTATCAAAGGGTTCAAGCCCCCAGTTTTCAAATGGCCTTAACTTCTTTCTTTTATTCCAGCCAAGTAAAAGTTTCTCTACCGTCTTGTTGGACAGGCCGTATTCAAATGTAAATGCCATAATTTCAGAATTATGCCTGCCCCACATTTCTGCTCTGGCACGGACATTAAAGGCAATCGCTTTTTGGAGCCATAATTCATTGTTGATTGAATCCATAATCGTCCCCCGGTATTTGAAAAAGAAAATCTCTGGGATTAATAAGCACGAGAGTCAGAAAGCTGATCTATTCTTGTTTTTTTCATTCAGCATAAAATGGCTAAATGCCATCGATCTCTTTTTCTGATTTATGCCTTCCCTGACTTCCGACTTCTTACTTTTTATATCTTAAGTTATCAATTTTAAAAAAATAGCCTCTAATTCACTACGACTCTTTTTAATATAATCGACTTTATTTTCATAGTCACGGATTAAATCAGAGCTGAACTTCCGGAATGTCTGCTTTTGAGGCGGGCAAAGATAAAGCGTACAGGTCCATGGCCTTGAAAGCCTGGGTAAACTGCATCCCTTTGGCGTATGATACCTGCAGGTGTCTCCCGGTTTTTCAATCAGCTGTTTTTGAGGAATTGTCTGGTTAGACAAATGGAAGAAGAGAAGGTCTTTAAAATCAGCCCATACTGTTGCATTCAGGCAGCATGGATCTGGACAGTGCATACATGTTGTCAGGCAAAGGTCATCCTGAATCGGAAAAATTTCCTCCAGTGTATTTTGAATTTCCCGGGCAAGCGTCATTGCCCGGGAAATATCTTTTTCATATCTACGTAAAAGATATTCCAGAGTACGGTTTATCTCCTGCCATTCGTCAGGGGTGCCCCATTGTGGAATTTGTCTAATCATAGAAATTCAACTCTTTATTCTGCCTGCTTTACAATCCACTCCCAGCTTCGATCAACTTCAGCCTGAATGGCATCAACAACCTCTTTGTATTCAGGTTTCTGGAGATGTTTAAACCGGCCCTGACTAAACATCCATTCACTAACATGAATATCTTTCTTTGGCGTATAATTAACTTTATACTTACCATCAATGACTTCATATAAAGGCCAGAATTTTGTTTCAACACCCAACCTTGCCAGTTCAACAGCCATATCCGGTGCTATTTTCCAACCCGGAATACATGGAGTATGCAAATTGATAAAGGCCGGTCCATCAACTTCAATGGCTTTTTTCATTTTTTCAGAAAGATCTATAGGATCATGAATACTCGCCTGCGCAACGTAAGGTATATTATGAGCAACCATTATTTTTGACAGGTCTTTTCTGTTTCCCTCGCGGCCATAACTATTTTTACCTGTTGGTGATGTCGTCGTTGCGGCGCCTGTTGGTGTTGCACTGCTTCGCTGAACACCTGTATTCATATAAGCACCGTTGTCATAACAGATATAAACCAGGTCGTGCCCTCTTTCCATTGCGCCTGAAAGAGACTGCAGGCCGATATCATAAGTTCCGCCGTCACCACCCATGGCGATAAACTTCATAGGCTTTGTAATTTTTCCACGTTTTTTAAGAACCCTGTACATGGTCTCAACGCCGCTCATGGATGCGCCTACATTTTCAAATGCAGTGTGAATCCATGGAATTTTCCATGCGGAATACGGAAAGATTGATGAGGCAACCTCAAGGCAACATGTCGCATTTCCTGCCACAATGTCATAGCCGTCAGTAACCCTTGTCAGCATTTTGGTAAAGATCGGAACAGGACAACCTGCACACATTCGATGCCCGCCTGCAAAAGCGCCCTCTTTTTTTGCCATTTCCTGTAAGCTGGGCATAATTAACCTCCCCTGACGTT
>JQIA01000809.1_pt1 | contig 16580 bp, 14 predicted proteins | sample 811431 | NCBI WGS metagenome assembly JQIA01 (sample SAMN02998118, study PRJNA258478) | marine sediment metagenome | biome: marine; feature: seafloor; material: sediment; isolation source: oil-polluted sediment collected from 3 locations (0.5 km, 0.7 km and 0.9 km)... | place: USA: Gulf of Mexico ...
AAGTCATGGAAAAAGTGAGCTACCCCAAAGGATTAATACGACACGCCACTGAAAACGAACTGTCTGGTGGCACCACGCATATCGTCAGACCACGTCTTTTTCTCTATATCATTGGGATTTCGGTTATGGCTTCTCTTTTTGGTTACAACGTCATCAATCGACCTCAACTTGCCGTTGACGTCATTCGTGACCGAGGACAGTTATTTACGGAAACCAGTAACGGTGAAATTCAAAACGTCTATACACTGAAGATCATGAATCGCAGTCAAGTTGACAGCAAATATCAAGTAACCGTTGAAGGGCTCGAGGGTATTCAATTAGAAAACATCCCACCAGTACGAGTGCAGTCGGGGGAAATCTATTCTCTACCTGTTCAGCTAACCATCGACCCAGATCAACTGAAGACGACTAATAACTCCATCAGCTTCCGAACTGTAGACCAACAGGACGCTGATAATTATACCGTCGAAGAATCTCGATTTATTGGCCCTAGGAACTACTAAAAATGTCACTTAACAACACACCAGCCCGCAAAGGAAAATTTTGGCTGGGAATGGTTATCGCACTGCCAGCAATTGCGGTTATTGCCAGCCTCAGCACTGTTTATGTCGCCTTTACCAATCAAGACAGCATGGTCAAAGACAACTATTACAAAGAAGGCCTGGCGATCAACCGAGACATCAGTCAAGATACCCATGCCAAACAAATGCATATCAACGCAGAGCTTGAGATCGCAGCCAACGGCGCCCTCACCCTGCAACTGAACAGCGACTCTACGCTACCCGAAACCGTAACGCTTGAGCTGATTCACAACGCCTCATCAGATAAAGACCTCACAGTCCAACTCTCTACCGATGGAAGCTCCACCTACCGAGGCCAAATCAGCAACACACTAACAGGCAAATGGTTTGTCCTCGCCAGCTCGCCACAACAAGGCTGGCGAATCACTCATACTATCTACCTGGAAGAAGGGAATAACCGGCTCTCTTTTGGCCATCACGCCCATTGATTGATAACAACAACTGCTTCCACTGCGGGCTGCCTATTCCTAGCGGCCTAACCCTCACCGCTCGCATCAATGAACAAAATCAACCCGTGTGCTGCAACGGCTGTAAAGGCGTTGCAGAAACCATCGCGGGGACTGGCCTCGGCAACTACTACAAGTTTCGAACGCAAGCTGCTGAGCGCCCATCGGACGGTCTCTCTTTTCAATTTCAGGCCTTCGACACTCCAGCGATCCAGCAATCCTTTGTCACCAACGACAGCTCAGGCACAGCCACCGCCCACTTCATTGTCAAAAATATTCACTGCGCTGCCTGCATCTGGCTAATTGAAAACACTCTTTCCTCATTAGCCGAAGTCCACAGTGTCAACGTGCAGCTGGAAAACAACCAAGCACTCATCAAGTGGTCTCCCGATCAGCTCAAACTGAGCAAAATCATGGAGCACCTCAGCGCTATTGGCTATGAGCTGCTTCCCTACTCGCCCGATACCGCCGATGCGGTACGAAAAGCCGAATCAAGGCAAGCAATATTCCGGCTTGGGGTCGCAGGCATCGGCATGATGCAAGTGATGATGATTGCAATTGGGCTCTATGCCGGTGCTCTTCAAGGAATCGAGCTTGAATACAGAACATTGCTTCGCTGGGTAAGCCTGCTGATTGCAACGCCAGTGGTGTTTTATTCCGCACGACCTTTTTTCCAAGCAGCGTGGCGTGACCTGAAAACCCGCCACCTAACCATGGATTTCCCCGTTGCATTGGCAATTGGTGCTGCCTATAGCGCCAGTACCTGGGTGACACTCACTGATGGTGAAGAGGTCTATTTCGACTCGGTCACCATGTTTACGTTTTTTCTGTTGCTGGGCCGATTTCTCGAAACCAGGGCTCGCTCACAATCAGAGCAGGCGATCGCCCACCTTCGCGCAACCCTACCTCAGCTCGTCCAGAGACTCACCGACAACGGTTCTGAACTAATTCCCCGCTCGCTGGCAGAGGTAAACGATCAGCTACTGATTAAAAAGGGTGACACCATTCCTACCGACGGCACTGTCATTAACGGCCAAACTCGGGTGGATGAGTCAGCCCTCACCGGCGAGTTTATGCCCATCAACAAACAAGTGAATGATTCGGTTACCGGCGGCACCATCAACCAGGCCAACCCGTTCACCATGAAAGTCACTGCTGTTGGTAGCGACACTCGTTTCTCGACCATATTACGACTGGTCGCCGAAGCCAGCAGCAAAAAACCGAAGATAGCCATTATCAGCAACCGGGTAGCCAGTTACTTTGTGGCGACAGTACTGATTATCGCCACTGCCGTTGCACTTTTTTGGATCAACGCCGACTCAGAACAGGCCTTTGCAATCACCCTTTCAGTGCTGGTCATCACCTGTCCATGCGCTCTGTCTTTAGCTACTCCAGCAGCGCTCACTGCTGCGACCAGTCACTTTCGGAATCTTGGCATTATTGTTTTAAACAGCCAAGTATTCGAAACCTTACCCAACATTCAACACATCATTTTTGACAAAACCGGTACGCTAACCAAAGGAAATCTCAGCATCATTGAGAGCCAAAATCTATCAAGCAGCCATACCTTGCAGCAATGCACTGACCTAGCATCAGCACTGGAGAGCCACTCTGAACACCCCATTGCTACCGCGTTTGGCACGTCACAGCTACTGCCATCACAACTGAACATGATCACGGGCAAAGGCATTGAGGGTGAGATTGATGGCCAACGGCTACGCATTGGCAGCTGGTCCTTCTGCAGCGAGTGGTTCGATAAAGCGCTATCTGAACCAACCAACCCAAAACCTTCATTAACACCCGTATTTCTTAGCTGCCCCAAACACCCACTCGCCCTGTTTTTGCTGGACGACACCTTGCGGAGCCAGGCCAAACAGGTCATCGAACAGCTAACCTCCGATGGCTATACCGTACACTTACTCAGCGGAGATCACCCACAACGGGTTAAGCATCTAGCCAACGAGCTCAGCATTGACCATCATCTAGGCTCCGCCACACCAGAAGATAAACTAGCTTATCTCACAGAGCTTCAGCACAGTGGCGGCAAAACGCTAATGATTGGCGATGGCATCAACGATGCGCCAGTACTGTCAAAAGCCGATGTATCCATCACCGTCTCCAACGCCAGCGATCTGGCTAAGCTCAACGCCGATGTAGTGCTACTTTCTCCTAACCTGTCGCTAATCGTAAGCTGCTTAAAACAAGCAAAACGAACCCGCACCATCATCATAGAAAATATCTCCTGGGCCATTTTATACAACCTATCAGCCCTTCCTCTCGCCGCCTGCGGCATGGTGGCTCCTTACGCCGCCGCACTGGGCATGTCATCAAGTTCGCTGCTGGTTGTCATCAATTCGCTAAGGCTATCTAAAGCTCAGAAATCCCGATAAAATAAGCGACCTTAAAATCGTCCCACTTCACAACAAATACCCTCTCACATGGCCAGTCTTTACCTCCTTATTCCTATCGCACTGCTGTTTGTCATCCTTGGCGTCTCACTATTTTATTGGGCATCAAAAAAAGGCCAATTTGAAGATTTGGAAAAGCATGGATACAGCATCCTGTTTGATGACCCAAAAACCGTTTCCCCAAACAAAAAATCGGAAGCAGAAACGCCTCCTAGTGACGAGCAATGAGCGATAGTATTACCGCACTATCTGCCTTTGTGATCGGCTTGCTCGGCGGTGGTCATTGCATTGGCATGTGCGGAGGTATTGTTAGCAGTTTAAGCGCTGCCGTGCCTGACCAGTCGAGCCGCTATCGCCTGCTCTCCCTGCAGCTTGGCTACAACTTTGGCCGCATTCTCAGCTATACAGTGATTGGTTTACTCGCCGGTTATATTGGCCATTTAGTTGACCTTAATATGCAATCAGCCATGCCACTATTTAGGCTGCTTACCGGGCTGATTCTAATAGCATGTGGACTTTTTATTGCAGGCTGGTGGAACGGAATCAGTGTGCTAGAAAAAATAGGTAAGCCCATTTGGTGTCAATTACAACCTATTGCCAGTCGCCTCTTTCCAGTAACCACACTCAGATCAGCAACCATTCTGGGACTTATTTGGGGCTGGCTTCCCTGCGGCCTGGTTTACAGCGTTTTGTCATTAAGCTTAACTTCGGGTAAGTGGCATGACGGCGCGTTAATTATGTTCTGCTTTGGGCTAGGAACATTACCCGCGATGCTCGCATCGGGTTTTTTTGCTAGTATTCTTGCTGAACAGCTAAAAAAGCCAAACGTCCGCTCGGTGTTTGGTGGCGTAATCATACTCTTCGGACTCTGGGCTTGTTACGGGCCGCTGGCCTTATTGCTTTTCGGCTCTAACGAAAACTTAAGCCATCATCACCACTAAACAACGAACCGACACATCGATCTAGATAACATTCTGTTTCAAACCTATGCGGAGTTAGAATTATGGCCGTCTCACTTTCACCGACAAAATCAAGTTGCCGACCGGTCGCGTGTGACAGTTGTTGCCTCAATATATTCTGCCTACCTTTAGATCTTGAGGGTCAAGACAAAGCACACCTTCACGAACTGCATATCCGCAACGGCTCGATTGCCAAAGGTGAGTACCTTTACCAGGCCGGGGAGACGGATGCCATGCTCTACGCTGTCAGGTCAGGCTGCGTAAAAACATCAATTATCAGCTCCACAGGCCAAGAGCACATCACCGGCTTTAGTCTGCCCGGAGAGTTTGTTGGGTTAGGCAGTTTAACCAGTCCCGTCTACACCACCAACGCCGAAGCACTTGAAACCACACACTACTGTGCCACCTCATTTGAACGAATAAAGGCCCTTACAAAGCAAGCCCCTGGCTTTACTCAACACATCTTCGGGAAACTGACTGAGGAAATCAACAAGGGTGAAAACACCGCCATAATGCTTAGCCAAAAGTCGGCAGAACAACGGCTTGCCTCATTTTTAGTCAACCTTTCCTACCGCTACCAGTTACGGGGATTTTCTCCTGTTGAATTCAAAATCAGCATGTCCCGCAACGATATCGGAAAATATCTTAGCCTGGCTGTCGAGACGGTTAGTCGTCATTTCACCCGCTTCCAAAAGCAGCAACTGATCGAAACCAATGGCCGTTTTGTTAAACTCCTTGCCCCAGAGCAATTACAATCGATCGCCGGATTAACCCAGCAGCGCAAGCTAGGCGGCTGACCCTCCCTGTTAGATCAATAAACGCAGCAATGATCGATGCGCTTGGGATAAAAAATAAATAACAATAATCTCAACTTAACAAAGGTATTACCATGGATCGCGGACTCGGTTACTGGACCGGAAAAAGGGCTTTAATCTCAGGCGAAAAAACGGCTATCGTCTGTCACGACTACTCATTCAGCTACCTTGAGCTACATCAGCGCTGCTGCCAGCTTGCTCACTGGCTACGTGACAATGGTATTCGCAAAGGAGATCGAGTATCAGGACTACTGCTTAACAGCCATCAGTTTATTGAACTATTCTTTGCTTGTGCAAAATTAGGCGCTGTCTTTGTACCCGTTAATATACGCTTAACCAGCCCTGAGATTCAGTACATTCTCGCCGATGCAGCACCCTCAATTACCTTCTACCACGATGAATTTCTATCCGTCGTAGACGATGTACGTGAACAGGTCGAATGCCAACGATTTCTTTCCTGCGGGGCAGGATTTACCGGCAAAAATGACCAGCAATACGAAGCATTATTCGCTGACCTACCGGCGGATGACTTTGACTTCAACATCGATGCAGACGACCTGCAAATGATGCTCTACACTTCGGGCACTACTGGCAGACCAAAAGGTGCCATGCTAAGCCACCGAAACACTGAGTGGAACGCCATTCAAGTGTGTACTCGCCTGCCGATGTCCGCTACAGATAAGATAATTGTTGTAGCACCCATGTTCCACGCCGGTGGCATTAATGTCCTGACCACACCAGGCCTCTACCTCGGTTGCACGCTCTATATTCAACAACAGTTTGATCCCATAAACGTCCTGGAAACCATCGAGCAGCACAAAATAAACAGCATGTTTGGTGTACCGTCGATGTGGCAAGCCGTGATGCAATGCCTGGAGAAAAAAGAATATGACTTATCCAGCCTATCCTTTCTAATGGGTGGCGGCGCACCTTGCCCACTGAATATGCTTCGCTATTTTCAAGATAAGGACATCCCTTTCCTAGAAGGGTTTGGCCTCACCGAAACAGCGCCTCTGGTCTGTGTACTTGATGCCAAGGATTCACAGAGAAAAAATGGCTATGTAGGCAAAGCTGGATTTCATGTGGACGTAAGAGTTGTTGATGAAAACGGCAACACGCTGGCAGCCGATGAAGTAGGTGAGCTGACTTGCCGGGGACCCAATGTATTTAAAGGCTACTGGAACCAGCCGGAAGAAACACGTAAAGCGCTAAAAAATGGCTGGTTTCACACCGGAGATCTTGCCTTTATTGATTCGGAGGGTTTCATCAAAATCGTTGATCGAAAGAAAGATATGCTCATCAGCGGCGGTGAAAATGTCTACCCAGCGGAGGTAGAACAAACCATTTACGACCACCCAGCCGTCGCTCAAGTGGCCGTCATCGGCATACCTCACGAAACCTGGCAAGAAGTGCCCTGCGCCATCATTGTCCTCAATGACGAGAGTACCGCTACCGAAGCAGAAATAATGGATTTTTGTGAGCAGCGACTCGCTCGTTTCAAAACGCCAAAAAAGGTAGTTTTTATCGAGGAAATGCCAATATCTGGCTCTGGAAAAATGCAAAAGATGGAGCTAAGAAAACGCTTTGGGGGAATTACCGTAGCACGGTAACCATGCGTGAATGTAATACGAGGGTGACCCAAGTTTAACGGTCACCTTTTACATGAGCAAAGAATTTACTCACGAAAAGCAAAACGGGGACTAAAAGTCCCCGTTTTTAATACTATTGCTCTGGCTGAGCATCAACCGCTTTCATGCTAAGTCGGATTCGTCCCTGTTTATCAACTTCAAGAACCTTGACCTTGATAAAATCACCTTCGGTCAAATGATCTGATACCTTCTCAACACGCTCGTTAGAGATTTGAGAGATGTGTACCAAGCCATCACGTCCCGGCAGAATATTAACAAATCCACCGAAGTCCATCAGTCGGACTACTTTACCTTCGTAGATACGGCCAACTTCAACATCAGCAGTAATCAACTCAATGCGGTGACGTGCATCTTCACCAGCCGCTCTGTCCACAGAGGAGATCTTAACGGTTCCATCATCTTCGATCTCGATGGTCGCTCCAGTCTCTTCGGTTAACGCACGGATAACTGACCCACCTTTACCAATAACATCACGAATCTTATCGGATTGAATCATAAAGGTAATCATTCGAGGAGCGAACTCAGAGGTCTCTGATCGAGCTTCAGAAATTACCTTGTTCATTTCATCAAGAATATGAAGACGCGCTACTTTCGCTTGCTCAAGCGCAGACTGCATGATCTCTCGATTAATGCCCTCGATTTTGATATCCATTTGCAGCGCAGTAACACCAGTAGCCGTACCGGCCACTTTAAAGTCCATGTCACCAAGATGATCTTCATCACCCAAGATATCGGTCAAGATTGCATACTGATCACCTTCCAGAATCAAACCCATGGCGATACCACTAACAGGGGTTTTGATCGGCACACCCGCATCCATCAGCGCAAGACTCGCACCACAAACACTGGCCATTGAGCTTGAACCGTTAGACTCGGTGATTTCCGATACAACACGTAGAACGTATGGAAATTCTTCCTGACTAGGCAATACAGCCTCAAGACCGCGACGTGCCAGTCGACCGTGACCAATTTCACGACGCTTAGGCGAGCCAACCATACCCGTTTCACCAACGGAGTAAGGAGGGAAGTTGTAATGCAGCATGAAGGGGTCTTTTACAGAACCTTCCAATCGATCAACCAATTGTGCATCACGACCCGTACCAAGCGTAGTGGTAACGATCGCCTGCGTCTCGCCGCGAGTGAACAACGCCGATCCGTGAGCTCGATTCAACACACCAGTACGGACTGCAATAGGCCGGACAGTCGTTGTTTCACGACCATCAATACGTGGCTGCTTATCAATAACGCGCTGTCTTACAACGCGTTTTTCAAGGGCAGAAAATGCACCGCCAACTTCTTTCTTAGAAAGGCCAGAATCTTCGGTTGCCAAGGCAACAATCGCCTCATCACGAATAGCAGCCAACTGGCTCTGCCGATCCATCTTGGCAGCTACTTGATACGCCTGGCTAACTTTTTCGCCAAACCCTTCAAGCATGCTCGCAGCTAGCGCATCATTAGTAGCCGGTGCTACCCACTCTAGCTTAACGACGTTTGCTTCGGCAGTCATTTGCTTGATTTGAGTGATCACTTCTTGCATCGCCTCATGCCCAAACAAAACAGCACCTAACATCACTTCTTCTGACAGCTCACTGGCTTCAGACTCAACCATAAGGACCGCTGAGTCAGTTCCGGCTACAACCAGATCCAGAGCAGAGTCAACCAGCTGCTGTGAACTTGGGTTGAGCAGGTACTCACCATCTATATACCCAACTCGAGCGGCGCCAATTGGGCCACTGAAAGGAGCACCAGATAGCGATAATGCCGCCGAAGCACCAATCAATGCAGGAATATCCGGTGGTACTTCAGGGTTGAGTGACATAACAGTCGCCACGACCTGAGTATCATTATAGAAACCCTTAGGAAATAACGGTCGAATCGGGCGATCGATCAAACGAGAAACTAATGTTTCCTGCTCAGTCGGACGGCCTTCTCTACGAAAATAGCCACCCGGTATGCGTCCCGCTGCATAGGTACGTTCCTGGTAGTTAACCGTTAAAGGAAAGAAGTCGGTTGTTCTCGGCTCCCCTTTCCTACAGACCGCAGTCACCAGAACCGAAGTTCCATCAACGTCGACGATAACTGCACCGTCTGCCTGTCGAGCTACTTCTCCTGTTTCCAAAGTAACTTGACGCGAACCATACTGAAACTGTTTCTTAATGACTGTCACAAAGGACTCCTAATTGATTCAATTAACGACGCAAGCCCAAACGACCGATCAGATCAGTGTATCGTGCGCTGTCTTTACTTTTTAAATAAGCCAATAGGCGACGTCGCTGATTAACCATTCTGATCAAACCACGGCGGGAGTGTAAATCCTGCTTGTGAGAACCAAAGTGATCCATCAATTTGTTGATGTTAGTAGTCAACAACGCTACCTGAACCTCTGGAGATCCAGTATCTCCTTCTGACAGCTGATACTCACTGATCACTGCCTGTTTTTCAATATTTGATAAAGCCATGCTTATGCCTACAAATCCAAGTTAGAAAGAACTACCTTACGCGGAGCAATATCGCTACACAACGCCAGAGTAGAATTCCACAATGAGGTTTTCTTGAATATCAAGCGGGGTATCTTCACGCTCGGGCCAATTTTTGTACTCGCCTACCATCTCTTTTTCGTCGTAGCTGAGGTAGCTCGGCATATCCAAAGAAGGCTGGCTCAGAGAAGAAAGAACATATTCCATCTTTTTGCTCTTATCTTTCAGAGTAACCTGATCGCCCGCTTTGAGCTGATAGCTTGGGATATTAACCTTACGGCCATTAACCAATATATGGTTGTGGCTAACAAGCTGTCGTGCTGCTGGGTTTGTTGGAGCAAAACCAAGACGGAAAACTACGTTATCAAGACGCCCTTCGAGGAAGCTCAGCAGGTTTTTACCCGCATCGCCCCGTCGCTGCTTACTTTTAACCATGTAGCGACGCATTTGCTTTTCAGAAATGCCGTAGTTAAGACGCAGCTTCTGCTTTTCTCGCAGTCGCTCACCGTAAACTGTAGGTCTTCCACGTCGCTGGCCATGCTGACCAGGCGGATTAGTACGTAGTTTTTCTGATTTGCGTGTTAATCCGGGCAGCTGTTGACCAAACCGCCGAATGATTTTGACCTTAGGGCCTCTATATCGGGACATAATTTACCAATGAAAGGTAGAGAAGCGTGTCGCTTCCAGTTTAAAAAACACTGCCAGACTTAACGTCTATTAATCAAAAAATTTGAAGCAGCCCTCAATAACCCGCGCACTATAACACAGCGAAAACGGATAACAAAATGACAACTAGAGTAGCGGGAGTAACAACAAGTCTTGAGAAAAAACCAGCACTATCGGCCTTGACTAAAGCCACTGACCAGCACCTAAAGCAGACAAGAAAAAAATGGGTTATTCGTAGTTAATTACTCGTTTCGGCTGCAGCTCCCCGGCATTACTTTCAGCAATGCCTAAAAACTGACCATTCAAATCATAGATGCGGACCAAGCAACCATCCCCATAATCTTGCGGTGGCGTCACGCGATTTCCATGAACAAATGCATTAGCCTCACGCTCAGTTAGCGACATATGACTCCAATCGCTTAGAGGCTGATCCATTGGCAGCAACAATTGGTCTAAATCTCGCTGCGACGAGCATTGCTCCACCTCACCCATCGTCACCAATTGCTCACAATTGAGCGCTGAAACCTGAGTCCGTCGCAAAGATGTTAGGTGGGCGCAACTCCCCAAAAACTTAGCAATATCTTCAGCAAGCGTTCGAACATAGGTGCCTTTTGAGCAAACCACATTCATAGTTAAATAGGGATGATCGTATTCCACCACCGAAAGCTCAAAGATAGTGATACAACGAGATGCTCGCTCCACTTCCACGCCCTGCCGAGCCAACTGATGGAGCCGCTTTCCATTGTGCTTAAGCGCCGAATACATCGGTGGGATTTGCTCGGATTCACCAAGAAACTCTGCAACCGCTCTAGCGATATCATCCTCACCTAGACGTTGCGTAACGATGCGATTCACAACCACACCATCCGAATCACCCGTATCCGTTGCCTCGCCAAGCTTTGCGACGAACTGATACTCTTTGTCATCGCTCAACAAATAAGATGAAACCTTGGTGGCCTCACCAAAGCAAATAGGAAGCACGCCGGTCGCAGCAGGGTCAAGACTACCCGTATGGCCTGCTTTTTTTGCATCATAAAGACGCTTCACTATTTGCAGCGCTCGATTAGAGGTAATTCCAATGGGCTTATCAAGCAGCAATATACCGTTCACACTGCGACCAGAATTTCTTCTTCTACCCATGCGCAAACTCTCTAAGGCCGACTGTTAGCCAACAGTTTTTTAAATTAGACATAAGCCTGAATAATGGCAATAGGATCCACAACGGGCACACAACAGAAGACAGGTACAATGAAAAAAAGGGAATAAGATGGAATAAGCGGGGAAAAGCTTATTGATCAGCGTCCTTAGCTACAGCCTTTTCAATCAACGCTGTTAACTTCACACCGTTAGCAATGGAGTCATCATGAAAAAAAGTTAACTTTGGAACAACGCGTAATTGCAAAGCCTTGCCGAGCGCATTCCTCAAAAAATTTGCGGCGCGGTTTAAAACTTGCTGCACCTCTTCTGACTCCACTCCCTCTGGGACAAGAAAGTAAATCTTTGCGTGACCCAAGTCACGGGTGACACGAACAGCGGTAATCGACACATCGTTGATTCGAGGATCTTTGACGCTACTGCGAAGTAATTGACTAAGCTCTCGCTGAACTTCAGAGGCAATACGATCTGTTCGATGGAAATCAGACATTAAACGGTTCTATAACTAATGAGTTAATAAGGCAGAAAAACACAGTCAGTTGCTTGAGCTAGATCGACCAAGACCAATCCAGCTCAGCGACTAATTTTCCTGATTAATCGATTGTCCTTGCGACTTCGATCAATTCGTAAACTTCAATTTGATCTCCAGGCTGAACGTCGTCGTAGTTTTTAACCGCAATACCACATTCTGTACCAGAAATCACTTCGCTTACGCTATCTTTAAATCGTCGTAATGACTCAAGAACACCATCATAAATAACAATGTTATTACGCAGCACTCGAATCGGATTATCCTTTCGAACACAACCTTCTTGAACAATACAACCAGCAACTGCACCCATTTTAGGTGAACGGAACACATCTCGAACCTCAGCAAGGCCAACAAAAACTTCCTTAATTTCAGGGGCCAGCATTCCATTGACGGATGCCCTAACTGAATCGATAAGATCATAAATCACGCTAAAGTAACGCAGCTCTATATTTTTCTCATCGATAATTGCACGGGATGTGACATCAGCACGCACATTAAAACCAATAACGATTGCACCCGAGGCAGCAGCCAAATTTGCATCAGAGTCATTGATACCACCCACCGCAGAGGAAACAATATTAATCCGAACCTCTTCGTGAGTCATCTTCATCAAGGACTGTCGAATCGCTTGCAAACTACCTTGAACATCGGCTTTAACGATCAAATTAAGATCAACTGCCTTCGCTGACTCCAATCGGGTAAAGACGTTATCCAGCGTCGTTGCTTCAACTCGATTTAGGCGATTTTCCCGTATTTTATTTTTACGGATTTCAGCAATTTCTCGTGCTTTTTTCTCGCTGGAGGCAACAACCAATTCGTCACCAGGCTGAGGTGCGCCGGGCAATCCCAACACAACCACTGGAATAGAAGGTCCTGCGTCAGGAACACTCTTTTTATTTTCATCAAATAAAGCTCTTACCCGACCAAAATGCTCCCCTGCTAGAATAAAATCGCCTTTCTTCAGCGTTCCCTTCTGCACTAAAACCGTTGCCACCGCACCACGACCTTTTTCAAGGCTAGCTTCAACAACAACACCAGCACCCGGCCCATCGGTAGGCGCGGTTAATTCCAAAAATTCTGACTGCAGGAGTATAGCTTCAAGCAACTCGGTGACGCCTTCGCCAGTTTTTGCTGAGACTGGAATAAACATGGTGTCACCACCCCAATCTTCAGGCACTACATCCAAAGTAGCCAACTCTTGTTTAACCCGATCGAGATCGGCTCCAGGCTTATCAATTTTGTTAACGGCCACGATTAGTGGGACCTTAGCCGCCTTCGCATGCTCAACCGCTTCAATAGTCTGAGGCTTCACACCGTCATCTGCTGCAACAACAATAATAACTAAGTCAGTTACTTCTGCACCACGAGCACGCATCGCTGTGAACGCTGCGTGGCCTGGGGTATCAAGAAAAGTAATGACCCCGCCTTCAAGATCAACGTGATAAGCGCCAATATGCTGAGTAATTCCACCCGCTTCTGAAGGTGCTACACGAGTCGCTCGTATATGATCTAAAAGTGACGTTTTTCCGTGATCGACGTGCCCCATAATCGTAACAACTGGTGGTCGACCTGAGACTTCACCATAGTCTGCAGCCAATTCACCAACTAGCTCACGTTCAACATCATCGTCACTTCGCATGACTGCTTCATGACCAAGCTCTTCAACAACCAGTACAGCTGTATCCTGATCAACAGCCTGGTTTATCGTCGCCATAACGCCCATGGACATCAGCGCTTTAATGACTTCGGTTGACTTGACTGAGAGTTTCTTTGCCAGCTCTCCAACAACTATGGTCGGAGGGATGCTAACGGTCAAAGTAGCTCGCTCAGTGGGCATTTCAAAACCAAACTTCTCGTCTTTAGCCGCGCCTTTCTGTCCGCCTCTCTTCTTTGGCCTAACGCGGGCTGGACGACCAAATTCATTACCTTTTCCGGCCGTTCCTCGCTTCGGTGCCCGTTTACCAGGCTTTCGCTCAAAACCTTCGCCTTTAGCACTCTTGGGTGCCTCTTTTCTTTCTACTTTAAAGCGCTTGCGATCAGGATCTGCTTTGGGAGATCGAGCCTTAGCCGGCGCCTTGTCGGCACTACGTCCAACTCGCGCCTTCGGCGCTGCTGCAGGAGGTTTTCCTGGTGCACTATTCGTCGGCCTCGCTGGGGCTTTAGCCTTTGGCGCAGCTGGCACTTCTTGGGTCTTTGGCTTTTCAACCAAAGGTGCGATCACCTCTGGAGCAACAGCAGACGAGGGTTTCTGAGTATCGGGCTTAGCCGCCGAAACATCAGCCTCATTAACCCGCGGCTTCTCCACACGATCAATCGCAACCTCGGTAGTCTTCGCCACTTGACCTGCCGGCAAGACTTGTTCTTCGACACCAGGAGCAACGGTACGCTTAACGTAAGTCCGTTTTTTTCGCACCTCGACACTGACCGACCGCGCTTTACCTCGCGTTGATCGAGGCTGCCTCAATTCGCTGACACTTTTTCGGTTTAGCGTAATCTTCTTGGGTGCCGCATTGCTGGCCGCTTCTTTTTCTTTGCCATGGCTTTTTCTCAAAAAACCCAGCAATAACTCACGCTCTTCGGCGTTAACGGTAGCGTCAGGCCCGGATTTTTTAATTCCAGACTGATCAAGCTGCTCAAGCAAACGCTCAAGACTAATGCCCGCTGTTTCGGATAGTTTTTTAACGGTTATATCTGACATAGTAGCCTCGTGTTATCCGCCCCATTAACTCTCAATAAACCAAGGTTCTCTAGCGGTCATGATTAATTCCGCAGCAGTGGTTGCATCTAGCCCGTCAACCTCGAGCAATTCATCTACCGAACACTCTGCAAGATCTTCCTGGGTAACCACACCCGTCGCAGCCAAGGTCAGGGCAATCTCTTTTGACATACCCTTCATCGCTAACAAATCGTCAGCTGGCTCACTAGTTTCAAGCTTTTCTTCAACAGCAATCGCCTGCATCAAGAGAAAATCTTTGGCCCTATCACGTAAATCATTGACGACATCCTCATCGAAACCATCAATTTCAAGCAGCTCGCTAACGGGTACATAAGCAATCTCTTCAAGAGTACCAAACCCTTCCTGAACCAGTAGCTCCGCCACTTCTTCATCAATAGTCAGCGTTTCAACAAAATTATCGATTAATTCATCGGTTTCACGCTGGCTTTTGTTTTCAGCCTCTTCTTCGGACATCACATTGATATCCCAGCCGCACAACTCACTGACCAAGCGCACGTTTTGACCGCCTCGCCCAATCGCTTGCGACAAATTAGCCTCAATCACCGCCACATCCATGCGGTGAGCATCCTCATTAACATAGACTGAAACCACTTCAGCGGGAGACATAGCGTTAATCACAAACTGTGCCGCATTACTGTCCCACAGAACAATATCGACTCGCTCACCTGCCAATTCATTTGACACAGCAATGACTCGAGTACCTCGCATACCCACACAGGCGCCAATCGGATCGATTCGATCATCGTTAGCTTTTACTGCGATTTTTGCACGAACACCAGGATCCCTTGCCGACCCCATAATTTCAACCAAATTTTCTGATATCTCAGGAACTTCCAAAGCAAACAGTCCGACCAACAAATCTGATACCACTCTAGACATTAGCAATTGAGGTCCTCGTTGCTCTCGCTGAACAGCAGTGAGAACACCTTTCACCCGCTCACCGACCCTAACTTGTTCGCGAGGAATGGCTTGATCCCTAAGTATTAAAGCCTCAACATTGCTACCAAGATCGAGATAAATATTTCCTTTATCTACACGACGAACCACACCACCAATCGTTTCACCTAGGCGCTCTTGGTATTCATCAGCCACCAAATTCCGTTCTGCTTCACGAATCTTTTGGAAAATAACCTGCTTGGCAGCCTGCGCACCAATCCGACCAAAATCGATCGACTCAATAAGTTCCTCGGCATATTCGCCAGCAGCAAGACCATCTTCTTCCACTGCCGCCAAAGTCACCTGCCGTAACGGAAACTCCATCTCGCAAACTTGGTCATCAATAACTTCCCAGCGACGAAATGTCTCGTATATACCAGACTCCCGATCTATTGCCACTCTTACTTCAATATCTTCACCGTGAATCTTCTTGGTCGCCGAAGCAATAGCTGCCTCAACCGCCTCAAACACGATGTCTTTATTGATACCTTTTTCGTTGGCCAAAGCCTCAACAACTAACAGTAACTCTTTGCTCATCTACCTGCTTCCCATCGCTACTTAAATTCAGCAACCAAGTGCGCACTAGCAATAGACTGGTACGGTATTATTAATTCTTCGCCCTGATCCACCACCGAAACCTTGTCGTCACCACTCACATCCTTTAGGTGACCAACCACCTTTTTCCTACCTTGAAACTCTCCTCGCATACGGAGCTTTACCTGATGCCCAACAAAACGACGAAAATGACAGGGTAAAAAAAGAGGACGCTCCACACCGGGTGAGGACACTTCCAAAACATAGTGCCCAGGCAGTGGACCTTCCACATCCAAAACACCACTAATCTGGTGACTCACCAACGTGCAATCTTCAACCTTTATCCCGCCTTCACGATCGATATAGATCCGAAGAACAGAGTCTTTGCCCTGCTTGACATGCTCAATACCCAGCATCTCATAACCGAGCCCATCAACGACTGGCTCTAACATCTCAACTAGCTTTCCAGGACCTCTATTCATTCCACCGGTTACCCACAAACAAAACAACTAAGCAAAGCCAAGACCTCGCCACCATGCACAAGCAGAAAACAAAAAAACCCCTAGATGGGGCTTTTATAAGTCACTGCTGTGAGACATAAATACGGGGTAGAATTCTACACTTGAGTCACAGTCTGCGCAACCGTGACCTTCTTACTTCAGCGTAACCGGCATCGAGAATTGAC
>JQIA01000810.1_pt1 | contig 16565 bp, 13 predicted proteins | sample 811431 | NCBI WGS metagenome assembly JQIA01 (sample SAMN02998118, study PRJNA258478) | marine sediment metagenome | biome: marine; feature: seafloor; material: sediment; isolation source: oil-polluted sediment collected from 3 locations (0.5 km, 0.7 km and 0.9 km)... | place: USA: Gulf of Mexico ...
AGGTTCCATATACAAGATTTAGTGTTTGGCCAGGCTTGAAGTAGTACATATGGTACGTCAAAAGTCTGGCCAGACACTAAAGCGCAGTAGATGGGACTTTTTACGACGCCATCAACCTTTTTTATGAAAAGAAAAACTGATAAGATTATTTCATGACAAATAAAAAAATAATTATATACTGGCTCTTACTTCTGGTACCAACAATACTGATTGTTGGTATTGCCTATCAGCTCATACTGCATGAACAAGAGAGAATAGACAGATCTGCAATCTATTCCCTCTCAGAAAGAGTCTCGACCGTTTCAGATGTCATCCAGAAAACTATTGCTGATATTGAATCCGAACTAGCCACATCACTTTTTAAAATCCCCGAAAATAATTTAAAGAAAACCCTTTCAAGCTGGGCTGAAAATAATCCATTGGTAAGAAATGTTTTTATATGGGACAGAAATTCTTCTATACAATTACAGTTCCCGACAAGCGGAATGGAATCAACGAATGAAGAACGACAGTTCATTAAAAGATACGATGCTCTTTTCACCGGTAGAATACCCTGGCAAACTATCAAAAACCACACGCAGGATGAGATTTCAAACCACCAGAATAATAAATTCAGCGAAAAAGTCAATAAATTCAGCAGGGAAAGAAAAAAATTACTCGACCTTGCCAAACCCGAAACATCAATTTCAGAGAGTAAAAAAACAGATAAAAAGCAATCTGGCTGGCTCCCGTGGCTTGCAGATAACAGATTTTTTATCATCGGCTGGGTTCAGGCCAAAAAAGAAGGCCCGGTTTTTGGAGTAGAGCTTGAGCTAGTGACAATTTTATCAAGACTCGTTACCGAGCTACCTGAAATCAATTCTAAAAATGCCGCATACGCCCTAACCGGAGAGAGTGGCCAAATTCTTCATCAATCAGGTTCGTTTCCAATTACCAACAACCAGAAACCTGAATTTACCCTTCAGCTTTCAGATTTATTACCTCATTGGGGAATTTCAGTATATATAGATAAAAAGAAAGGTGCGACCAGCAAAGGTTTCATCTACATATCCTGTCTTCTTCTCGCTATTTTTGTGACAGCAATTGTTTCAGGTGGTGTACTGTTAACGGTTCAGGCCCAACGTAACTTTAAGGATGCGAGGGAAAAAACAACATTTGTCTCTTCCGTTTCCCATGAGTTAAAAACACCACTCACCAGCATCAGAATGTACGCTGAACTTCTGCAGGCAGGAAGAATTAAACAACCTGAAAAAATCAGCCACTATCTATCTGTCATTGTTACAGAAAGTCAGCGCCTTACCAGATTAGTTAACAACATACTTGATTTTGGCCGGCTTGAGGAAGGAAAGAAAAGTTATAATAAGGAAAACCTTGAGTTGTCTATCCTGCTTAATGAAATAGTGAATATACACAAATTAAGAATAACTCAGTCAGGACTTGAGCTTGAGGTTTCAATACCGTACAAAGAAATGCCCGTCCATACAGATCGTGATGCAATTGAACAGGTCATTTTAAACCTTACAGATAATGCAATCAAATATGCCGGCATGGGTGAAAAGCTTATCATATCTGTTGAAGAAACAGATCCAGAATTTTATATTATCAGCATTTGCGATTTTGGGCCCGGTATCCCAGCTGAACAAACGGAGAAAATATTTGAAAAATTCCACCGTATTGATAATTCTTTAACATCAAAGCAACCCGGTTCCGGACTCGGATTAAGTATTGCCAGAAGAATTCTAAGAGATTTAGGCGGCGATCTTCAATATATGCCCGGTGAAAAATCAGGAAGCTGTTTTATCATAAAAATCAGGAGAAATTCATAATGGACCCATTACATATTATGGTTGCAGAAGATGATATTAATATCAGAACAGGTCTTACAGATACTCTTGAAAGTGAGGGGTATAAAGTCACCTCGGCAGAAAATGGATTAGAAGCTGTTGATCTTTTCGTTCCAAACCGGTTCGATATCATCCTGCTTGATATTATGATGCCGGGCAAGAGTGGTTACGATGTCTGCCGTGAAATAAGAATAAAAGATGAAAATGTTCCCGTAATTATGCTGACAGCCAAAAGTGAGGAAATTGATAAAGTCGTAGGCCTTCAACTTGGTGCAGATGATTATATAACAAAACCATTCGGAGTCCATGAGCTTTTAGCCAGAATTGCTGCAGTATTAAGAAGAGCAAACAGAGGCAAACCGACACCAGTAATTGAAAATCAGGATACATTTACCTTTGGCGCATGGGCAGTAAATCCAAAAAATTATAAAATCAGTAAAGAAGGGGCTGACATTGACATCTCAGACAGGGAACTAAAGATTCTAAAACTCTTTTATAATCATCCTAATGAAGTATTAGGCAGGGACACTATGCTCAACGGAGTCTGGGGGATTGATTATTTCGGGACAACCCGAACCCTGGATCAGCATATTGCTCAATTAAGAAAAAAAGTTGAAACAGATCCTGCAAAGCCTGAAGTTATTACAACAGTTCATGGTGTTGGGTATAGGTATATACCCCATAATCAATCCACAGGGTAAAATAAAAATACCTGTTTCCCAAAACTGGCACGGCAGGCTGAATCGCTATTTTATTCTTATTCCCGGCTTACCTGCAAAATACGGTTTCGATAAAACAACCGCCACCGCCTGAAGATTTATCTTCCGTTTGTGATACCTTACTATTACTGCATATGGGGTCGGGAAGTTCATAGGCTCCCATATCGATTTTGCTACATGAGAAACGGGGATTTCCAACAAGATCAGCCTGAGTATAATCATCTCCGACGACATCAGGATTTCCGGCTCCTATACATGGAGAATTGGCACTTAAACTAAAATCACTGGTTTCAGAATCAGCAAAAATGGGGTCTTCATTAATATTTCCTTCCCCTTCATATCCGCCCATAATATCCGAGTATTCAATGTTTCCAATATTTGCGGTGTTTTGAATCTCATTAGGAGAATTATTCCAGGAGATACTTCCTGATATTTCAAGAAGTGTAGACATCGCATAAATTCCGCCACCATTAAAACTTCCGCTGTTTTCTGTAAAAGTACTGCCTGTTATGTCAACAAAAGAGTTATAGGCATATACTCCGCCACCGAGATTATTACACACATTATAGGAAAACAAACAATTTTGAATCGTTAAAGAAGTAGAATGACTACTTAGACCGCCACCTAACAATTTCGCCGTATTAGCGTCAAATATACTGTTTTCAATTTTCAGGGTCGAGTTATGAGTATAAACACCCCCGCCTGATTGAACTGCGGTATTTTGTGTAAAAACACAATTAGAAATTGTTATCTCTGAATCTGTAATATAAAGACCAGCACCATATTGCCCATTCCCGTTCATTATCGTCAAGGCTTCGAGGCTTGAACCGGAAAGGTTGGAAATATTAAATACTGAGCCAACGCCATTTCCATCAACAATTGTTTCAACAGCTCCGGCACCTGAAATGACAAGGTTCTTATCCCAGATGATATTTTCTGTATATATTCCTTCGGAAACGTGAATTACCGCATTTTCTGCAGCAATGTTTATTGCCATCTGAATTGTCGAAAATGCATTCAAACCAATAATGTGGCCGTCAACATTCTGAGTGAGGGCAAAGCCGTCCCAGTCGTCATCGACCCACACCTCAACAGGCCGTGGTAAAACGCCCGTGGCCAGACCATCAATATATCCATCACCGTCAGTGTCGGGATTATTGGGGTTGGTTTCATGCTGCATTTCTTCGAGATTTGTCAGACCGTCATTATCCGGATCTGCGTTCGGATCATCGACATTGTTTTCATCTTCCCAGACATCTGGAAGTCCATTTCCGTCATTGTCATTTTCTTTAATAGTAATTGCTACAACCTGAACTCCACTTTCTGTTCCATTTACTACATCCGATATCGAAATAGTCAGAGTTTCGCCATCACCCGGTTCATACAAGTTATCATCGGAAATAGAAACGGTTGCAGTCCCTATTGTTAAACCAGCCGGTATAACAATTGAAGTCTCGCCGCTGTAGTCAGCGGGACTGAAAGCCGTATCGTTTCCGTTCCCGTTATAAACCAGCCTGATTGTAACAAGTTCAGAACTTGCATTTGCGAGGGTTGCAGTAATCGCTACAGTTCCAACATCTTCATTGACTATTGCTCCGCCTGTCAGGGTAACTGTTGAATTGTTTGAAATAACCCCGTATTTTTCTTTTTGGGTAACTGAATCCCACCAGAGAGTTATTATCTCACCAGCTTCGTTAATAGAGTAAATATCGTATTGAATTGTCTGGTCGATAAAGGGCGATGATGAAGTTTCACCCGTCACGGTATTATAGGTATAAAGTTTTTTCTGATCACTAAAATCACGTCCGCTTAGTGTGATAATATCTCCATGCTGATACGATCGACTATAGATGTTTAATTCCGGAAAGGTACTTGTGTTTTCTATAGTCCCGTCAGAGTTCATATTTCCATATTTACAGGCGTAACTATTGTCTAAAAGCTTTTCACGCCATAGGACATGAATTGTATTATTTGATGTGCTAAAACCGATAGTATTGGAATGTAATGCTGTAATATTAGCAGATTCTGTTAATTTGGTTCCGATATTATAATTGTATAATTTTGCATTTCCAGCTTTATCAATCCCCTGTATCAACAGTGAATTTCCATTTTTTGCATACGATCCACCGCTGAAGAACGTTTTTATATCGGCAATAATTCCTGATTTTTCAATCGCTGCAGCATCATGAGCAGGAGCAGGATTTGCCTGCCATTTTGTAACTTTACCGGTGGCGATGTTCAGACTTCCTGTTACCTCAGCACCAATTCCGGCAGAATAGTAGTCGCTCTCCCACCAGTGAAGCAGTATTGCATCGCTTCCTGAAAGTCCGATCAAGTTCTGAGGGACAGTAACGGGCGAGTCATCTTCCCAGGTTAAGGCAATATCACTTTGTACATTTGTTACAGAATCGACAATATAGAGCTTATAAACCTTCTCGTTAGAGACATTTTTCATATGACCCAGAATATATAGGGTATTTCTATTCGTTAAAACCTGATCACTCCACCAGTTAAGGTCGCCAACATCTCCCTTTTCCGTGATAATATAGTCAGCGTAAAGAGGTGGTGCCAGGAAGAAGAACATCAGAAACACAAGAAATTTTAATTGTCTGCTTATCATTCTGAAGGCCCTTTAGTTTTTATTCATCATTGATTCAACAATGTTTTCAAGACGCTCAAGGCGTTCAGAAAGTTCAGCATTCTCTTTTTCAAGTGTTTCGATTTTTTGATCTCTCTTTTCCATCTTTTCATTCAGCGACTGGATGGCAGCAAATGCAATACCTCCCATATCACCGGGAGCTATATGTTTATTGTCCTTACCAAGCTTAAACAGGTCACCGAAATCTTCTGCCATAGGCCCTAAATGGGTGATGTTGTCATCGGTTTTGTATTGCCACGTGTAAATATCGAGCTGGAGAAGGTGCTCAAGAATATCATCAGGATCGACGTTTTCAATCTCTTTTTTTATGGCTCTGCTTGATCCGTGGCTTATGGTTCCGGCGGTTGTAAGGTTACCGTTTCCATCAAGCTTTAAGGTTTCAAGCGTGTTGTTTTGAACAAGAATCATGTTGTCGGTAGCTGAAACAGTTTTCCTGATCTGAAGATTTGCTGCTGCATCTTTTATACCCATGCCGATATTGCCGTTGGAGCTAACGCAGAGGCTGTTTGTTGGTGCATCAGGTATTATTCTAAAAGGGAGTTTTGAGCCATTTGTTACATCTCTGATAAAAAAGTTAGCCTCATTTCCGGCAATATCCCAAGTTTGAGGCGTCCAGCCACCGTCGACTTGTTCAAGCCGGACGCCTGGTGAGTCTCCGTCTTTTATATGCAGTTCCAACACCGGGTCACCGGTTCCGATACCGACGTCACCTGAATCTTCAACAAACAATGAATTCGTCGGGGCTGCAGCCTCAATCTTAAATGGAACTCTTCCACCGGTTGAATCTTCAACTGCAAAATAATTACTTCCGCCATTTGATGAATCGTTGATTAATATTCGCCAGTCATTATTCGGGAAGCTGGAAGTGGTGCTTGTATCGTCAAAATTGACGCGAAGGTTGTTCTCTTTTATACGAAGCGTATCAAAACCAAAGCTTTCTCCATCTGCACAATCAGATCCAATACACCCACTGCCATCAATAATCACATCATCCAAATGAACAATATCCGCAACGGAGGTTCCGCATAATAGAAAAAAGAGGATAAGACCCATTGTGTATTTTTTTATTTGAATATTCATAATAAACTCCGCTATTCCTCAATAATGTTTGTAATAATAATTTTTCCATCTACAAGCTGAAATATATCAGACTGATTTACAGTCTCCATAAGGCGATATGTTTTAGCTTCTCTGCCGTTTTCTAAGCTACCTTGAGTTTCAGTGACCTTGCCGGTTTCGGCAGAAAGCTGAATAGTGTAGCGACCATCAACTAGCGAACTTAGTTGAGAAAGATTAACTATTTCTGTACCACCAGTTATGGCTCCCTGATAAACTGAATTCCCCGAGGGGCTGGAGATTTCAATTGAAACATTTTGCAAACCCGGGCTCAACAGTACTGTTATTGCAGTCTCTGTAGAGCTGATATCAGCGAGATTATTCGCATAAACACCCGCTGCAGAAAAAATAGCTGCGAAACAGATATACACAATTATCATTAATGATTTTTTCATATTTGTGTGAGGCATAATACTCCTTGAAATAGCTTTGCATAGTTATTGAATTCAACATTAATCACATATGCACCTATATAGTGTCAAGTATAGTGTCAAGAAAAAACGAATATTTCATTAAAAAATGAAATCCATAATTCAGCTAATAATACAGCACCTTAAATATTGTGAAGAGGTAAAAAAATGATTATTAAAATGAGTGGTGGCGAGAAGATATGGGATCACATCTTGACGGGCTGTTGCCCGAAGCCTGAGTAAAAAACACCAAAAAACCAACTATTGTCTAGGGGAGGGTCAAGTATCCCTTAGACTCTTCCTGCCAAAACCAATGTTATCGTGAGCAATAGGGAGGTCCGCCCGTCATATTTTTGCTTTTAAATTCCGTATGTTAAAGTAATACCAACCATCGTCCGAACACTGGGCCAACATATTGCCCAGCTAAGAAAAAAATTGAATACAACCCGTCAGAGCCATCGTTTATTAGAACCGCTCATGGTGTTGGGTGTCGATATGTAACTTAACCTGTATGTTCAGCAGATTTGATTAATTCTTTCGGTTCAGAAATGGTTATTTTATGACGTTTTATAAACTCATTAAACCCATAAACTTTTTTATTCAAAAATGCCATATCAATGGCACCTGTGGGGCAATTGTTAACACAGCCTAGGCAGGCAATACAGAGATCATTATCAACCCGACCTTTTTCTATACCTATTGCCCCGACAGGACATTTATCGGTACAAACCCCACACTCAACACACTTTGCGTTATCTATTGTATGCCTGTTGATACAAATTTTTGTCCCCCAGATTGAGGGGCCGTTTTTTATCATATCTCTGAAATCAAATTCTTTCTCAATATCGGCAGGAAGCCCCTGTCGAATCCTGCCGAGTACTAATGAGGTGTACTGACGAATAGAATTAAATGACGTTTCATTGGGCCTGTCTTTGTACTTTAAAACTCTTTTTTCATTCCCTGTTGACCAGGTAATTGCAAATGTGGACATATTTCCAAATTCAGCCGTCCCGACAGGGATACCGCCCTTCTCTGCAAGAAACTCAGCAAGCTCTCTTGAGGTATTATACTGGTTGCCACCCTCTCCGCCGAATGTTACGTAAGATGCAACAGAAGCATCGGTAATTTTGGGGATCTGTCGTAGCCAGTTTTTAAAATTTGATGGAACATCGTAATAGTAGACAGGTGACCCTGCCACAATTAAATCAAAATTACTAAGCGTGTTTCTATCAAAATTTCTATAGTCTGAAGAAGTTGTTTTTATTCCGTTTTTTTCGAGTGTTTTTGCAATAAGCTTCCCTGTTCTTTGAGTATTACCTGTCTGACTATACCAGAAAACGGCCGCTGTTTTTGGTTCTTTTCGTTTAGGACTACCATATACAATATTTTTTGAGCAACCGGCAAAAGGGATTTGCATAGCCATAAGTGATAGTGAACCTTTGATTAAAAATGCTCGTCTGTTTTCCATTAATTCTTCTCCCAGCTAACAAGGTATTCGGCACCGTCAGGTAATTTTTCATTATCAGGGGCAGTCACTTTCCAGGAACCGTTAATTTGCAATTCATTGGCTGCAAGTTCAAAATGACACATTGCAATCCCCATATCCATACGCTGCATATCTGCAAGACCAAACATTTTTTTATTTCTTTCATAATATTTTTTTGTCCGCTGAAGGTAAAAGTCGAATTTCCCTTTTTCCAGATTACAAACAATTCGCCAGGGTTGTTTATTCGTAGCTGATGGTGCGCTACGTACCATTTTAAGTGGAATTTTATAGGCACCTGCGTCCTCTTCGTAAAGTGGAAATCCAAACGCTTTATTAAAAAATAATTGTGAGAAGGGCTTACGTTTTGAAGCACTAACCGAAAATCTTATGGCTGATTCGGCAAGCCTTCTTTTTGATGCAATATTTCCTACGGCAGCAACTGCCGGTACGTACTCATTGTCACTAACATCAGCTTTTTGTGAGAAAACACTTTTGTTAAAACTCCCTCCCAACCAGCAGGTGCCCAATCCAATAGTTGTTGCATAAAGAATGTTCTTCTCCATAAGATAGCCAAAATCCTCAAGAGAATATGCCTCACGACTTGCTGCACCTACAATAAATGCAGAAGCCCCCTTTACAAAACCGTATGTGCCAAGTCCTTTTAAAATATCTTTATCTTTTTCAGTACCGGCCAAAACAACAAATCTCGTCTTTGAACCAAACGGACTGTCAGTATTTTCCCCAATAAAGTTCTCAATTTTTCCCTGGCTGGATTTTTCTATCACGAGACCATTGTAACTACGGCAGGAATATCTCGATTGAATACTGTCTGTCGTTAACTGGCTTTTATTCATGACCACCCCTCTATATAAATTTATACTTACATATTTTTACAACTATCGAATTGTTTATTCTAAAAAAACTGTGGCACTTAGAACCCCACAGTATCGTAATAATATCATTTGCTTATTTTTAAGGCTTGAAATCCAATGTTAATATTTTACCAACCTCATGCACTGTCTCTTCATTGATCCTCGCTATTAGAAACTTTCCACGTTTTTCAGTTGTAATCAAATTGGCATTGGCAAGTTCTTTTAAATGATGTGAAATCGTTGGGGCACCAATATTTAAAGAACATACAATATCAGAAATGAAACATTCATTCCCAGTTTCAAATCCCGCTTCATGTTTTTTTGCAATTTCAAGATAAAGCTCCAATCTGTTTTCATTTGAAAGCGCTTTAAAAATCTTTGCGAACTTTTTGTTACCCATTATTCATTTCTTCCTGAAATTCAATTTTATACTTCGACAATCTTCGAAAGATACTACCTGATATTTTTATTTTGTCAAATCGTTTTTCACAGTTAATTCATATTAACTTCACAAACCTTTCCTATACTCAGAAACAACTGAAAGAAATTATAACCTAACCTGTAGTAAGAGGAGGCGTTGTGAAAAAACTGATAATAACAATTCTATTTTTCTTTATATCCGGAAATGTTTTTGGTGATAACACCATTACTATTCCCTATAAAGAATTTAAACAACTATACAAAGAGAGCATTAAAAAACAGGTCATGAGTGAGATTGATGATGCCCCTTTTATTTACAGCATCAATACAGCTCTCTACAAAATGAGAATCAAACCGGGGGGTGCGTCCTGCATGGTCACTTTCTCAGGAACGTACATTTCCGGTAAACCGGCTCCGTTCAAACTTTTCAGCAATAAAATAATCATTGAAAATATAAACGAAGTTACCGGCGGTTCTTTATTATGCAATCAGAATAACAATAAAGGTATCGAGTTCTTTCCTTTCAAAGGGGATAATTTTTTAATTAAAGTGGCTCTTTTTATTCCGGCAGGTGAAGATAACAGATCCCGAATTATTTCAATGAAAATCCCCGGAGCCATCAAAAACTCTCTTTCAGCTGTTACACCAAAAAATATCGCTTTAATCGAAATGCCGGGGGTAAAGAGCCAGACCGGCATATATAATTTTTCTCCCCGTTCATCAATAAAGATCCGTTACTCAAACCAACCGGCCGGAACAAAAATTATAAAAGATAATGTAAAAGCACTTTCAACAAGATTTAAAACCGTCGATTCACCCCCAATTATACTCGATTCTATTACCTGCTTCACCTCCTTCGAGGAGGGCGGGAATATTTTATCTATTCTTGTCATGTCTGTTCCACCCGAAACAGGAGATCATTTTAAAATAAAATCGATGCCCGAAACTTCGATCTGGGGTTTAAAAGTCAATGGCAAAAAAATGAAAGTATTTACCAGTGGAGCTAAAGAAGACTATTGGATTATCCCTTTGATAAAAGGTAAAGCATCAAAAATTGAACTCGCAATGCTTCGTAAAGGGGAAAAATTAGGACTCCGGGGAAGACTTGAAACAATTCTGCCAAAAATGGAATTGCCGTCAAGAAAAGCAAGTATCGTAATCGGCCTTCCTCCCCGTGTTCAGCTAATGTCTTTTGAAGGAGATGTCGTTCCTGACGAGCAATTACAGACAAATCAACCGGCAGATTTTATTGGCAAACCCTATTATTTTTCAAAATCATTTTACAAGGGCGACCGTATCAGCATTGCCGTTTCGTATAAAGAGCCCGTTAAACAATAATTTATAAAGGATTAAATCATGAGTATTAAAAAAATAATTGCAATAGGCATTATCTATATCATCGGCTGGGCCGGGTGGTGGGTGTTAGGTACAATAACATCAATCAGGTCAAACGATTTTTCATATCGATTAGGACCACAGGTAGAGGCTTTGTGGGGTACACAACTTTCACAGCAGGCACCGACATTTTCAGTGAAAATTCCGGGGACAAAAAGAAAAAGATGGTTGATGCCATCCAAAAACAATATCCAAATAGACATCACTCCTGATTATAGAAAAAAAGGATTACTCTGGTATTCAACCTACAATTGTATTTTCGATAGTGTTTATTCAATAGAAAATACTCAACAGGTCACTCAAAAAGTTTATTTACACTTTAACTTTCCCGCAAAAGGGGCAACTTATGATGAATTTTCTATGCATCTTGATGACAAACTCCTTGTAACACCAGTCGATACGAAAAGTGGGGTTGATGAAATTATTGAACTTAAACCCGGCGAAAAAACAGACTTTAAAATTCATTACAAAACAAGGGGAATTGACTCCTGGAAATACTTAATGGCTGAAAATACCGGGCGTGTTCAAAATTTCTATCTTCTGGCAAAAACCGGTTTTAAAAATGTCGATTTCACTGAAGACAGCCTCTCACCAATGTCAAAGACCGAATCTGATTCCGGCACCGAAATGCTGCTTACCTGGGAGGCTTCCGATTTAATCACAAATGGCAATATCGGTATCATCGTACCGGAAAAAATAAACCCTGGTCCATTAACGACGAGAATCACGTACTTTGCACCTGTCTGCCTCTTCTTCTTTTTTATCCTCATTGCAACCATCGGAATCATGTATAAAATCAATATTCACCCTATGCATTATCTCTTCATAACAGCAGGTTTTTTTGCATTTCATTTAATGCTATCATATCTTGCCGGACACATCTGGATTCATTTTGCCTTCATCGTATCCGCCACTATTTCAACACTGCTTGTAACTTTTTACCTTTCTGCAGCATTAGGCAGAAATTTTCCATGGAAAGTCGCTGTTGCCGGTCAGCTTTTTTTCCTTATTCTCTTTTCATATACCTTCTTTATAAAAGGTATTACCGGAGTTATTGTCGCAACAGGTTCTGTTGTTACTCTGGGGATTTTAATGAAAGTAACAGCGAATGTTGACTGGGATACTGTATTCAAATCACAAAAAAACGATTTACCACCACCAATCCCCGGTATGAAAAGATAAATTGACTCTGGAAAAGTAAGCACTTTATGTATAAGGTTTAATATCTGCCGGATAGAACTCTATCTTCAACATCTATCCGGCAATCAATGATGATCCAGTATTTATATATGGCTAAGGAAAAGGGCTCATATACAAGATTTATTGGTTGGTCAGGCTTGAAGTAGTACCTGTGGTGCGTCAAAAGTCTGACCAACCAATAAAGCGAAGTAGATGTGACTTTTTACGACGCCACAATAGGTGGCAAAACTTGAAAACATTAATTCTCATCGTCGAAGATGAACCGGCAATAGCTGACAATATTAAATATGCCCTAACGACAGAAGGGTTTGATGCCGACTGGTTTGCCTCGGGAGGCGGCGTTATTGAGTATCTTACAAAGAACTCTGTATCACTTATCATATTAGATATTGGCCTTCCTGATATTAACGGAATGGAATTATGCAAAGAGATCAGAAAAATATCTCAAATTCCTGTAATATTTCTCACTGCCCGTTCCGATGAATTGGATAAAGTCGTTGGCCTTGAAATTGGTGCCGATGATTATATGGTAAAACCCTTCAGCCCGCGAGAGTTAACAGCAAGGGTAAAAGCTGTTTTAAGAAGAACTGAATCGGCATCACCAGCAATGGGTGACGGGAAAAAAATTCACCCTGTCTTTGAGGTCAACAAAGAAAAATATCAGATCAGCTATTATGGAAACCTTCTTGAACTTTCAAAATACGAATTTCAATTATTAAAGATACTGATACAAAGACCGGGCCAGATCTTCTCGCGAGACCAGATTATGGAATTAGCCTGGGATGCCCCTGATATGAGCATGGACAGAACAATTGATACCCACATAAAAAACATTCGGGGTAAACTGAAAAAGATAAATCCTGAAATAGACCCAATAAAAACTCATAGAGGGCTTGGTTATTCTATTAAAGAGGTTTTATGAAATTAGCAGCAAAAATAATCTTTGCTATTTTTATCATCACCGGTATTGGATTTTATTACCTGACTTATGGAATACTGGAAAATGTCAGAACAAGATATCTTGAAGGTGTTGAAGAAACACTTGTTGATCAGTCAAAGATTCTTGCTGCCTATGTAGCTGAAGGAATTAAGCAGAAAACCTTTTCAGCGGATAACCTGCACACCATTTTCGATGATATATACCAACAGGAATTCAACTCAAAAATCTATCAATTAAAAAAAACGACTGTCGACCTTCGTGTATACATTACCGATGATAAAGGACGGATCATTTTTGACTCTACACGTAAAGCACCCATTGGAGAAGACTATTCTAACTGGCGCGATGTTTTTCTAACATTACAAGGTAAATACGGTGCTCGTTCATCGCGCGACCATATAGAAAAACAGTCGTCTTCTGTTTTATATGTTGCCGCTCCAATTTTGGTTGATGGAAATATTCGAGGCGTTTTAACCCTCGCAAAGCCAACAACAAATATTAACAGCTTTCTCAACCTTGCCAGATCAAAAATAAGAACCCGAACCATCATTGCTGTTAGCTTTATCATCCTGTTATCAATCATGGTGGTATTGTACCTAACGAGACCAGTTAAACTTCTCACTACCTATGCAAATGAAATCAAAAACGGCAGGAAAGCATCTTTACCCAAACTTGACAGCAGTGAAATTGGTGATATGGGAAGAGCCTTTGAAGAAATGAGACTGGCTCTTGAAAATAGGAAATATGTTGAGCATTACGTACAAACACTTACCCATGAAATCAAGAGCCCTCTTTCCGCCATCAAAGGTGCCGCTGAACTTCTTGAAGAAGAGATGCCGGTTAACCAGAAAACAAAATTTTTAACTAATATCAAAAATGAATCTGAACGAATCAAAATGCTCGTTGACAGAATGCTTGAGCTTTCTTCGATAGAGAATATGAAATCTTTAAGCAATACCAATATCATTTCTTTTTCAGAAACAATAGGTGAAGTAATTCAACGGATGACGGCTGTTTTGGAAAGTAAAAAACTATCATTAAAAACTGAAATAATGGATGATATATTTATCAAGGCAGATTCTTTTTTAATAAAGCAGGCGATCGTAAATCTTTTGCAAAACAGTATTGATTTCAGCCTTCCGGAAGATACTATATCGATAACTACAACAATTAAGGGTGAAATGTTCCAGCTATCCATCATCGATCAGGGGCCCGGATTCCCTGAATATGCATCAACGAAAATATTCAACAAGTTCTTCTCACTTCAGAGACCTGGCAATGGGAGAAAAAGTACTGGACTTGGCCTTAATTTTGTCAAAGAAATCATGATGCTTCATCATGGAACAATCGCGCTTAAAAACCTATCGGGTAAAGGTCTTTGTGCGGTTCTTTCAATCCCATTGTCAAAAAAGGAACTACTATGAAAAGACAATTAATTATTGGTGTTATGGGTGGTGGAACCGCTGCACAGACTGATGTTGATAGTGCATACAAACTTGGAGCTCTTGTTGCTGAAAATAACTGGATTCTGTTAAACGGTGGAAGAAACGCCGGAATAATGGAGGCCTCTGCAAAAGGAGCTATAAAAAATGGTGGCTTAACCATTGGTATTCTTCCCGATGCCACGAACACCAATACTTCAGAATATATTCAGATTCCGATTCTTACCGGTATGGGTAATGCCAGAAACTGCATCAACATCTTATCAAGTAATGTTATTGTCGCATGTCCCGGAGGAGCAGGAACCATCTCAGAAATTGCCCTTGCGTTAAAAAATCAGAAACATGTCATTTGTATGAATTTTGATATCGGAACAATTTTCGACAAATACAAAGAATTCATTCACCATACAAAAAAACCTGAGAATGCTATTGAGATCATTAAGTCTTTAACCGCCATTTAATAACAAATATAGATACCTATTAACCATTTATACACCTGTATAATTACCTTGACATATCATCCTGAACCTGTGTACAAAATTATTGATTTCACTCGTAGAGCGATACAAAACAAATTTAAACTGTGACTAACTAAAGTATAAATAAATCAACCTTAACAGGAGACTAAGGCAATGGCACAAGAGCTTGCTGACAGGCGTGACATCGATTTTGTTATCTGGGAACAATTTGAGTGCGAGCAGTATTTAAATGATGATCTTTTTAAAGGATTTAATAAAAAGACATGCGGAATGATCATTAATGAAGCAAGAACCCTTGCGATTAAAGAACTCTTACCGACACTTCAGGAAGGCGATAAAGTTGGCGTTCACTATGAAGACGGCAAAGTAACTATTCCAGAGTGTTTTAAAAAACCCCATAAACTTCTTCTGGAAGGAGAATGGGGCTCTCTTCAAGTCGAGCAAGAAATGGGAGGACAAGGCGCACCGCCATTTATTTCGTCCGCAGCGGCGGAATATTTTATGGGCGGTAACTGGGCTCTCTATACTTATGCGGCAACGGGCGGAATCACCGCCGGCATGATTCAGAAATTCGGCGATAAAGATCAAATTGCCACCTACGTAAAGAGGTTAGTCTCCGGTGAATGGGGCGGAACAATGCTTCTGACTGAATCAGGAGCTGGAACAGATGTCGGAGCTATTGAAACAACAGCCGTCAAAAACGATGACGGAACCTATTCCCTTACCGGCAATAAAATATTCATCACCAATGGCGATCAGGATGTCTGTGACAATATTATCCACCCTGTGCTGGCAAGGATTGAAGGGCACGTGCCTGGAACAAAAGGGATTTCAATCTTCATCGTTCCCAAATTTCTTGTTAACAACGATGGCTCGTTGGGTGAAAGAAACGATATTTTCTGCACAGGTGTTGAAGAAAAACACGGCATTCACGGAAGTGCAACCTGCAGTATGAGCATAGGCGCAAAAGGGAACTGTACCGGCTATCTATTGGGTGAAGAAAAAACCGGAATGAAGGTTATGTTCAACATGATGAATGAAGCCCGTATGGCAACAGGCCTTCAGGGACTTTCATATGCATCATCGGCGTATCTTTTAGCTGTGAACTATGCCAGAGAAAGAATTCAGGGACGAGATATCGAGAATTTTTTAGATCCTTCGGCTCCGGGGGTTGCCATCATCAAACATCCTGATGTCAGGCGGAATCTCTTATGGATGAAATCGCTTGTCGATGGAATGCGGAGTTTTTTCTATTATATGACAACTGCAGGCGTTAAAGCATTCATGCTCGAAGATGAAAAAGAACGTGAAAAATTTTCAGGTATTTTTGAGCTTCTGACCCCGTTAATAAAGGAGTATCTCTCTGTAAAAGGTCATGACGTCTGTATTCAGGCAATGCAGGTCTATGGGGGTGCCGGCTACACTCAGGACTATCCCGTGGAGCAATACGCAAGGGATTGCAAAATCGCTTCAATTTATGAAGGTTGCAGCGGCGTTCAGGCTCTTGACCTGATGGGCAGAAAACTCCCGATGAAAAAAGGTAAGGTTTTTATGAATTTCATGAGTGAAATCGGCTCAACTAT
>JQIA01000811.1_pt1 | contig 16562 bp, 12 predicted proteins | sample 811431 | NCBI WGS metagenome assembly JQIA01 (sample SAMN02998118, study PRJNA258478) | marine sediment metagenome | biome: marine; feature: seafloor; material: sediment; isolation source: oil-polluted sediment collected from 3 locations (0.5 km, 0.7 km and 0.9 km)... | place: USA: Gulf of Mexico ...
ATTATCATCTATAACAGCGGTTTCATGTGCGAAATAATCCATATAAAAAATTAATATCCTGTGTTATTACCTTCCACTTTTGTACAAATCTCTTTTGCTGATGACGTACCTATTCTGTCAACGCCTAATGAAACCATTTTTAACGCTGTACCATAATCTCTTACACCGCCCGCAGCTTTTATTTTTAATGGTTTTGCATTTTCTGAAATCAACTTCATAGTTTCAAAAGTAGCTCCATTTGGTAGATTGTTTTCAGTTTTAAAGAAACCCGTAGATGATTTTACAAACACCTTATTTACAGCCGTTTCATCAAATTTTGTGAGCACAACTTCTTTTATCAATTTTGAAATTGCAATTATTTCTTCGGGTGTTAAAGCAGCAACTTCTATAATCCATTTTGCAACTTTATTGTTTTCTAAACACAGTTTAGTTGCTATTAAAACCTGCTCTTTTATCAATTCAACTTCACCTTCTTTAAAAGCAGTATAATTAACAACAAAATCTAATTCGTCTGCATCTAAATCAATTGCATTTTTAGCTTCTTCTAACTTAATTTCTAAGGATGATTTTCCTTCAGGAAAATCAATAACAGTTCCTATTAAAAAATCCGCTTTAGCTTCTGAGCGCATTTCTTTTGCTAATAAAATATATTTTGCACGAATCATAACTAATTTATAGTTATACAAAATTGCTTCATTAATTAAGTCAACTACTTTTTGTTGATTTTCTTCTTCTGTAATATTTGCCTGTGATGCTGTCTTTAAATAAGTAGCATCTAAAAATTGATTGATGTTCATAGTATCAAAAATACGAAATAATAAAAACCCCAACTTAAAAGTTGGGATTTAATTTTAATCTATTTGAAATGAAATTGGTAAAGTATACCTAACCTTTACAGGTTTATCTCTTTGTAATCCAGGAGTAAACTTAGGTAGTTTTTCAATTAACTGTTGCATTTCTTTTTTAAGCCGATTGTGTGGAGCTCTAATTTTTATATCAACCACATTTCCTTTATTATCAATAATAAATTGTGTTTGAATTTTATATTTTCCTGAATTCAACCCCACTTCATTAGCTAATTCAGGATCAAAATTACGTTGCACAAAGGTGTTCATTTTTTTATCAAAACATTTCTTATTGTCTTCTTTTGATAAACCTTCACAACCTTTAAAAATGGGAGCGTTCTGAATCATTATAAAAGGTACCGTTTCTGGCTCTTCATCAGTTGGGATATCAATTTCAACAATATCATCTGGATTTACTTGAATAATAACCTCTTTTGGCAAATCTACAATGGTCTCAATAATTTCATTATCGCCTGCCTCAATTGGTTCATCAAGCAGGAAAACATCATTTCTTGGTGTCTCTACAACGGGCTCCTTTTTGGGTTCTCTTGAAATAATTACATCTTGTTCTTGAATGCTAATAATTTCTGGTTGATAAGAATCATCAACAACAAAATGATGATTTTGCTTCGTTTCGTGCTCTAAAGTTAGGTAGACTATAAAGAGTACTAAGACGAGCCCTAACTGTGTAAAAATGTTAGAGAATTTTTCTAATTGTTTGGTTGGTAGTTTTTTTAAGTTTTTCATAATTAGAAAGTTTTTAAATGTTAAGACTTTGTTAATCCAAAGAATGTGCCAAAAAAAAATCAGCATCAAATAAATTTGATGCTGATACACATTTGAAAATTATCAATCGTGATTTTTGTACTTCTCCTTTTTTCGTGTTTTCTAAAAAAACAATTAGTTTCTATCTATATTATGTTTTTATAAATATCTTTTTTCCTAAAAAAAAAATAATTCTATTTTTCTGGTTCAAAAATTGTTTAACTTGTGGAGAAAGAAAAAATTGGGGGACAATTATTGTAGATAAACATATTCTTTCTTTCTCCCTAAGTTTTGTTAACAATTTTAATTATTGCCATGTATTTTGTTACAGAGTGTCTGGGTCGTATTTGTTTAACAAATATGGTTTAAAAACTCATAACAAAAATCTAAGTTTGTATAACTGGTATCAAAATCTGTATAAACGGAAAGTACTTGGTTTTATATCAAAAAAGGTTACTTATCAGAAAGAAAATACAGATTACCCTTAAAACAGCACAATTTACACATAACTAAATGTAGTTTTAGAAATATATTTTAACTTTGATAAAATTGACTACAAATGATTAAAGCAGTAATTATAGATGATGAGCCAAAAGCCATACAAGGTTTAGCTTGGGAACTTTCTAATTTTGAGAATGAGTTAGAAGTTGTTGCTACATTTACAGAACCAGAAAAAGCAATTCCGTATTTACAAACATCAGACATAGATTGCCTCTTTTTAGATATTGAAATGCCCACAATGGATGGTTTTCAGTTTTTAGGAAAATTAGAAAAAAAAGAATTTGCAATTGTAATAACTACAGCATACAATGAATATGCAATTACAGCTCTAAAAAATGAAGCCATCGATTATTTGTTAAAACCTATTGATACAGATGATTTAGCAGAAACTATTCAGAAAATCAAAAAGCATAATTCTAAAAGTTTTACTGCAGAAAAGTTTGAAGATATTTTATTAAAATTCAACAACAAATTACATCACAAAAAAATAACAATTAATACGGATGGAAAGTTAGTTTTTTTAGAACCAAAAGATATTTTTTATGTAGCCTCTGACGGAAATTACTCTACGCTATATTTATCTGATAATAAAAAAATTGTAGTTACTAAAAAACTAAAAGAAGTAGACGCTTTATTACCTAAAGATAATTTCTTTAGAATTCATAACTCATTTATAATTAACCTTCATAAAATTAAAGAGTTTTTAAAATCTGATGGATATGTAGTTTTAGAAAACAATGCTAAAATACCGGTTTCTAGACAACGTAAATCAGAGCTTTTAGAAAAATTTTAACCATAAAAAAAGAACCTGACTATGGTAAAATTTTCTGTTTTAATGCTTTTCTTTTCTTTGACATTTTCTATTAATGCTCAAAAAGAAGAACCCGATTTTATTAAACAAATAGATACTATTTTAAAAGTAAAACCAATTACTTACAAAGGAATAAATGCTTTTTTACGCCCTTTTAGAAGAGATACCACAAAACTTAAAACACTCGTTAAAGCTTTTGAACAACACACCTATTTAGATGGTAAAGTATATGCTGAAAATTTACTAGGAATTCAATACAGAAATTACTCTTTATATCATAAAGCAATAGAAACTCATAAACTTGCTTTAGCGACTGCAAAAAGAGCAAAAAGTATCGAATTTGAAGTTTTTAGTTTAAATATGCTAGGGGTAGATTATAGAAAGATTGATGCCAACAGAACTGCTTTAGACTATAATCATGAAGCATTAACTTTAGCAGATACTGTAGAAGAACCAAGCCTAGGTTTACGAAGAAGTAAAGCCGTTTCTTTAAATAGTATGGGTAATATTTATCTACTTTTAAAACAATATGATTTGGCTATTGAGCGTTTTAAAAAATCTCAAAAAATAGAGACAAGCATTCAAAATAAATTAGGCTTAGCTATTAATTATCAAAACATTGGATACGCAAAAGAAGCACAAGGAAAAACAAAAGAAGCTCTTGATTATTTTAAAAAATCTATTGCAATTAACAACAAAATAAACAACACTTTTGGTCAAATAATTTGTAATAGTAGTATTGCTAATGTATACATTAAACAAAACAATCCTAACAGAGCAATTACCCTTTTAAATAGCAATTTTGATGCTATCAAAAAATTAGGAAACAAAGAATTTCTTTCTTTTTATTATATAAATTTAGGATGGGCTCAAATCAAATTAAACAAATTTATTGAGGCTAAAAAAAACTTAAATACTGGTTTAGAAATTGCAAAAAAACATAACTTTTCTGTAGAAATATCTTCTTCTTATAATCATTTATCTGAGTTATATCAACTAAAAAAAGACTACAAACAAGCCCTAATTTACTACAAACTTTCTGATGATTTTGATCATAAAATTTCTAATGAGAGAAACACTCAATATGTAAATGATTTAATTATAAAGTACGACAGTGAGCGTAAAAACAATCAAATAAAAAGCTTAGCAAAACAAAACGTAATTGCCAAATTAAAATTGATAAGAAACAGAAACCTTTGGATTATAGTTATTGTAACATTAGTCCTTTTAATGTCTGTGTTATACTTTTTGTACAGACAACGTTTGCTGAAAAATCAAAAAAGGATTTTAACGTTAGAGCAAGATCTATTACGGACACAAATGAACCCTCATTTTATATTTAATGCTTTAAATTCTATTAAACATTATATCATAAATAACGAGCAAAAAAATGCTGTTCATTACTTAAATAAGTTCTCTAAATTGGTAAGGAAAATTTTAGAAGCATCAAGCTTAAAAGAAGTCTCTTTAGCCGAAGAATTAGAAACTATGGAATTGTATATGAACATAGAAAACATCCGTTTTTCTAACGAAATAAGTTATGTTATTGATATTGATAAAAATCTAGATTTATCAAAAATTAAAGTACCTCCTTTAGTTTTACAACCCTTTTTAGAAAATGCATTATGGCATGGTTTATCTTCTAAAAAAGAAGATAAAAAAATTATATTATCCGTTTTTAAACCATCAAAAGAATATATAGAAATTAATATTGAAGATAATGGTATTGGCCGTAATGCATCGGCTTTGATAAAAGCCAACAAAGTAATTAAAAGAAAATCCATTGGAATTGAATTAACAAAAGAACGTTTAAAAAACTTTATTAAAAACTTCGAAAACTCATTTAGCTTAAACTTTGTTGATTTAATAGATGATCATAAAAATCCTTTAGGCACAAAAGTTGTACTTAGAATTCCCACAAAATAATAGGTCTGCAACTATTTTTTTAAGACTTTTATTATTGGTTACAAGACATTCTATTTATTTATAATCAGAAAAAACGATTGATAGAAAATCTATCGTAATAAATTTAAGTAGAGGTCGATTATTCTATAACATACAAAGTTTAATAGATTAAAACGAGAATAAATTATAGATAAAAGTCATTTTAAAAACCACCTTCTTTTAAATGCTTTTCTGCTACTTTTTCTAATTCATCATACCAATTTTGTCCAAACTTTCTAACCAAAGCTTGTTTTACAAACTTGTAAACTGGTACTTGTAATTCTTTTCCTAAAGAACAAGCATCATCACAAATTTCCCATTTATGGAAATTAACAGCAGAAAACTCACTATAATCTTTAACTCTTACTGGATATAAATGGCAAGACACTGGTTTTTTCCAACCAATTTCTCCTTGGTTATAAGCTTCTTCTATAGCGCAAAGTGCTGTGTTTTTTTCATCAAAAATTACATAAGCACAATCTGCACCATTAATTAAAGGTGTTTCTAATTCTCCCCATTCACTGGTAACCCAAGCTCCTTCTTTTTCAATAACCTCTATACCTTCTTTTCTTAAAAAAGGTTTTACTTTCGGATAAATTTCTTCCAAAATCTTGGCTTCTTCTTTCTCTAATGGGGCTCCTGCTTCACCATCTACACAACATGCACCTTTGCAAGCAGATAAGTTACACACAAAATCCTTTTCTATAATATCTTCTGAAACGATTGTTTTTCCTAGTTGAAACATATCCGCAAAAATATGATTATTTTTTTCTTTATTTTTACAAATTGGTAAAAGTTAGTTACCTAGTTTTGATAAAAATTAAAATTATTTATTATGGACTTCAAATACAAAGAAATTCTAACCGCTTTTATGGTGTTGTTTGCAGTAATAGATATTATTGGAAACATCCCTATTATCATTGATTTACGTAAAAAAGTAGGTCATATTCAATCTGAAAAAGCATCAATCATTGCTGGTGTTATTATGATTATTTTCCTTTTTTTAGGGCAAAGTTTATTAACTTTAATTGGTATTGATGTAAACTCTTTTGCTGTTGCCGGTGCGTTTATATTATTTTTTATTGCTTTAGAAATGATTTTAGGTATCACTTTATATAAAGATGATTCAAGTTCTGCTCCTTTGACTGCGACCGTTTTCCCATTAGCTTTTCCATTAATCGCGGGTCCAGGTAGTTTAACAACCTTACTTTCTTTAAGGGCTGAGTTTGCAATAGAAAATATCATTGTTGCAGTTATTTTAAACATTATTTTGCTATACATTGTTTTAAAAACATCTTCTAAAATAGAACGTTTAATTGGTGATACCGGAATTCAAATTATACGAAAAGTTTTTGGTGTAATCTTATTGGCTATTTCTGTAAAGCTTTTTACACAAAACATAAAAATGTTATTTATTTAAAATGATTTTTGATACTTTAATTATTGGTGGTGGAGTTTCTGGAATGCAATGTGCATTGGTTTTAGGTTCTGCTAAAAACAAAGCTTATGCAGCCAATAAAAAAATTGGAATTATCATGCATCAAAGAACTTCTCATCTAGAAAATGCTTTGTTTAATAATGTCTTAGGTTTATCAGCAAAAACGTTAGGTAAAGACATTTTAATTGAAGGCAAAGAACAATTAATAACTTTATACCCCCATGTTTCTCAAATAGAAAATGAAAAAGTTTTATCAATCAAAGAAATTGATAGTATCTATATCATAAAAACTAATAAGAATAGCTACCAATCAAAAATTATAGTTATTGCTTTAAACTACTCGAAACCATTTACTATTGATGGTTTGGATGCGTTTATTATACCTCATCAAAAAGCAAATCCAAAAAAAGATAGAATTCAACTGAGAAATGAAAATTATCTCATTAAAAAAGGGCTGTATTGTTGTGGTACAGTTGCTGGTTTAAGAAGCCAATTTGCTATTGCTGCTGGAAGTGGGGCTTCTGTCGCTACTGATATTCTTACCCTTTTTAACAACAATACACCTACAAAAATACACGACAAAGTATGATGGAAATCATATTTTAATTACCTCTTTCTTTTTACTTTTATATAGGGTTAGATAACCGTATTTACTTTAATCTAATACATCTATCTAACACGAATCATTTTATATTTTTTAGAAACATTAAAGAGTTAAAAGATGGAATTAAAGAAAAATCCAAAACAACAATTACAAAATTATAGTAAAATTTTTATGCAAATAGGCTTAGTACTTGCACTATTTATTACATATGCTTTAATGGAGCATAAAACATATGAGAAAGATAATACATCACATTTAGGAGTTGTACATATGGTTGGTGAATTAGAAGAAGAAATTCCAATCGTTGAAATTCAAAAAGTAGAACCTCCAAAACAAAATGTACCACCACCTACCATCGAAAAAATTAAAGTAGTTGAAGATGATTTAAAAATTGAGGAAACAATTATAGAGTCTACAGAAACGGATGAAGGTGAAGCAATTATTATAAATACAGATGATATTGAAGAAGTTGAAGAAGCAGAAGAAGTTATAGAAGATATTCCTTTTATATTAATTGAAGATGTACCTGTGTACCCTGGTTGTAAAGGAAATAACAAACAACTTAAAAAGTGTTTTACTAAAAAAGTAACTCAATATTTTGGTAAGAAATTTGATGTAGATTTAGCTACTGAATTAGGATTGCAACCTGGTAAAAAAAGATTATTTGTCGTTTTTACTATTAGTAAAACAGGAAAAATCATCAATGTAAGATCCAGAGGACCTCACCCTGTTTTAGAGAAAGAAGTCGCTAAAATTATTAGTTCTCTACCACAAATGAAACCAGGTAGACAAAGAGGAACTGCCGTAGGTGTAAGTTATAGTATACCAATTACCTTTGAGGTTAGATAAAAAAGAAATCCAGCATTATAGCTGGATTTCTTTTTTACACCAACAACAAACTCAACTAACCTCCTGTATTTCAATACAAAATCCAGATAATTAAGGAGATTACCTATTGATTAACCTCACATTGTTATATATATTTGTAGTATAGTTATTTTTTTATAGAACAAGAAAACTCCTTTAAATTATATATATCCCCCAATATATTATTTTAAAAAGCTAAGCTTCCTCAAAAGTTTAGCTTTTTTTTGCTGAATGTTTTAAAAATCAATTAGTTTATCAAAACTTTTAGTTTTTCTAAAAGGCAAACTCCCTCTATTTTAAAGAAATTCGTTTAGATAATGGTATAAAGATTTTAACAGAAGTTCCTAAATTTATTTTTGATGTTATCGTAATTTCTCCCTGGATGTTTCGAATACGTTCTTGTACTGCAAACAAACCAAAACCAGACCCAAAATTATTTTGATAATTATTTAATACAGAAGTATCAAATCCATCTCCATTGTCCGTTAGAAGAAGATTAACACCAAGTTCATTTTTATCGAGTTCTAAAGTTAATAAAGATGCATTTGCATATTTTATTGCATTTTTCACCAACTCTTGTATACATCTGTACAATAAAATTGATTTTACATCATTAAGATTAATTTTACTTACGTTGCTATTAATTTTACATTCAATTTTGTGAGTAATTTCTATATCTTCAAACAACCAATTTAAGGCCTCAATAATACCTAACTGATATAAAACAGGGGGAGACAATTCATAGGTAATTTTACGGCTATTTTCTAAAGCTTCAGAAATATGATTTTCAATAAATCTTAAATCTTCATCAATAACTTTTAATGCAGAATTTTTTTTCAAATCATTAATTTTCATCTTAGAAATAACTAAAGATTGGCTTAAGTGATCATGTATATTAGAAGCAATTTGTTTTTTCTGTTTTTCTTCTATCAGTGTCATTTCAACAGTCATTTTTTGAAGTGATGTTTGATATTCTTGAATTTCTTGTTTTGCCAATACAGATTGTGTAATATCTCTTGCAGATGTAACAAAATAGCTAATTTTATTATCTTCAAATACAGGAGTTGATAAAAATTCTAGCCAAATATAATATCCTTCTTTATGACGAATTCTAAAGTCGTAAGTTTTATTAGATAAACTACTAAACAACTTTTGATGCATAGCATCTCTTAGAGGAAAAATATCATCTGGATGAACAACACTAAACACCTTTTTACCTAGAAACTCAGATTGCTCATACCCTAGTAAACTTTTTACAGAAGGACTAATGTATTTAAATGTGCTATCTGACTCAAGTAAACAAATTAAATCATTAGAATTATCAGTCAATAATCTATACATTTCATCTGCCTTTATAATTTTTTCACTGGCCATTTTTTGTGAGGTAATGTCTTGATTCACTCCTTTTAACCCAATCACCTCTCCATCTTCTCCAAATTTAGGTTTACAAATAGCTCTTATCGTTTTTTGATGATTATTTGGAAGGCAAATTCGAAATTCTATATCATATGGAATTCCATCATTTTGAACTAAGTTAAAAACACGATACCATAAATCAAGGTCATCAGAATGAAGACGACTTGTTATAGTTTCAAAATCTGGCGTGGGTCTTTCTTTATCAAAGCCCCAAATATGATACATTTCATCCGACCATTCAGATTTTTGATCAGAAAGGTTAATGAACCAGCTACCAACATGGGATATCTCTTGAGCTTCTTTTAAATTAATTATAGACTCTTCTTTTGCAGATTCAGCATCTTTTAAACTTTGTATGCTTTGTATACTAACAGGAACTGTTTTTTGCTCTATTTTTGTTTGAGGAATTGGAATTGAAACTATTGCTGCAAACTCCTCTCCTTTTAAGGTTTTATAATTTACTTCTGATGTAAATGTTTTCTCATTATTCCATATTGATGCTATCAATTTTCCAAACACTTTATCTGCACCATCACCAAATGTTTCCTGTATTTTGTCTAAAAACTCTTCACTACTATTTGCTTTAAATAATTTTAATGTTGCAGTATTTACTTTATTTACTTTAATCATTTCAATAAATGAAAATAAAACATTAGGATGCTCTTTTAAATAATTTGAAATATTAGGTATATTAAGTTTTCTAAGTTTATCAATATTTTTAAAAACCAAACTCAAATCTTCATTCCAAATAGAAACTGTTGCATTGTTAAATAACTTCTTATAATCTTCTTGTATTCTTAAATGCTCTCCTTCAATCTTCTTTCTTCTGGTGATATCTTTGGTAACACCAAAAACACTTTCTTTAGAATTTTTTTCTAGAGCCATAATATATAAGTATCTTACTTCTCCTGAAGGACGCTTTATCCTAAACTCGAAAGGAACAAACACTTTATCAATTAATAATGAGCTGATACCTGCTTCAATTTTATGCAAGTCTTCAGATAATACGGTTTTTAATACATTTTCATTAGAAGGATAAAAACTTCCCTTAGATACACCATAAATATTATACATTTCGTCAGACCACTCTGCTTTATCTGTTGCCATATCCCATTGCCAACTCCCCACATGACTTAATCGTTGAGCTTCATTTAAAGCTTTATTAAGTTTATATAATTTTTCATTTTGACGATCTAAGGTTTTTTGTTTTATTTTTTTATCTGTTATGTCTCTTCCTATCGATGTAATTTTAACTACTTGGTTGTTTTCTCTTTCAAAATGCATTTTCCAAGACACATTTAAAGTAGCACCAGTAATACTCATTTGCCTATTTTCATGACTTATAATGTCATTCTTTGAGTTCAACCATTTTTCAAAAGCCTTTATTGTATTTTCAACATCATCACAATGAATAAAATCAAAAGCAGACCTGCCTATGCATTCTTTTGGTGTTAGACCAAAAAATTTAACGGATGCATGATTTACAAATGTAATATCCCCATTATCATCAACTACCGTAATTAAGTCAGATGTAGTTTCTACAACCTCCTTGTAAGATTGTTCACTTTTTTCAAAAAGCTCTAAAGTGGTTTGAATTTTTTGTCTAGAATGCTCTATTTCAAATTGTGATTTTTTAAAGTCTGTAATATCTTGTATAACACCTCTTCTAAAAATAATTTTATTTTGACCGTTGTAAATAGGTTCTACTACAACTCTAATCCAAACTTCTTCATTTCTTAAATTAATCATTTTCAACTCAATATCAAAAGGAACACCATTTGTATCAAGATTAAAAGTAGCTTCTGCCATCTTTATTTGCGATTCTTCATCAAAAAGTACCGCAATTTCATTTCTTGTTGGAACCGATTGTTTTGGATCGAATCCGAAAATATAATAGAGATACTCAGACCAAATAAAAGTATCCGTTTCAATATCATCTTCTAGATATCCTATTTTCGCCATTTTACTTGCTTCATCCTTAGAAAATTCACTTTTCTCTAAGAGATCTAAGGTGGTTTGTATCTTTTCTTTTGATTCTTCTAATTCTTCTATACGTTTTTCTTTCTCTTTATTAGAAGCAACCAACTCAACCTCACGTTCTTCTTCAGCTTTTTTAATTTCGCTTACTGCAGACTCAAACTTTTGTTTATAGCTAAGTGGTTTGAATACATCCTTAATTTTAATATAGACTAATTCTTTATCCTTAAAATCAAAATATTTTAAATACACATAAAATAGAATACTGTAAAACAACGTAAAAACTCATTTAGATACTAAACTTGAAATTAAAATAGTATATAGTTTTTCAAAATTCCAAAAAGCCAAAAATGAGAAAAAAAGCGTATCAAAAACAACAACAATCAACATTGTTATACAAATTTGAAAAAATTGAAATCGTATTTTTTTAGATATAAACTCGAAAATTACGATGATTAATAACGAATCTAAAACTAATGCTATAGTACCAACAAATAAAACCCAAGAGCTAACATCAAAAAGAGTTGTTGATACTTTTAATAGGTCATGTGAAGATGTTTCATTAAAATGCCAACTGAATGTGCTTAATAAAATTGACATTACGATGTTTACAATAAACAAAGCATAAATTATTTTTCTGGTTTCACTAGCATCTTCTTTTATATAGATGATAAGTACCGCAAAAAGAGTTGAAGTAAATAAAACAACAGTACCTGGAGAAACAAGAAAATCATCAGCAATTAAAACATAAAAAGTACTCGATAAAAATACCTGAACAAACTGAAATAGCCCTAAGCAAGCGAATAAAGCACCTATGCCTAACTTTTTACGAAGTCTAAACAATAAAAGTATTACAAAGGCAACTAAAAACCCTTGCAATAACATGATGCCTATTTGATTATAATTCATAATTTATGATTAGTTCAAGAAATGTAAACCCCAAAAATAATTTCTTTTGATAATTTTTACCATTTTAAGATAGTAATATTTTTTTAAGACACTTATTGTGTTTAGCAAGCACAAAATTTGAGCGTTTTATAAAGTACATAAACTAAGAAATACTTCATTACACCCATAAAACTTAAATTAAGCAAATCACTTCCTCATTAAGCATTTTGAATAGTCTCAATTAATTTATCAAAATCTTTCGCTTTATCAAAAAAGGCAAACGCTCCGTATTTTAAAGAAATTCGTTTTAACTCTGTACTTATAGAAAAAACAAGAACTTTTGTTTCAATTTGCTCTTCTTTAATCTTTTTTAATAGCTCAATACCATTACCATCTGGCAAATTTAAATCGAGTATAATTAATTTAAAACTAACGTTATTCATAAAAGAGAATGCTTCTTTTAAAGAAGCTGTTAAGTGGATATCCTTTATTTCGGTCTGTTCTTTGACTATATTAAAGATACTCTCTCCTATAAAAAGATTATCTTCTACTATTAATATTTTATTTAAAGTTTGCTTAAACATAAGGTTAGGCACCTTATTTAAAGGTCATTGTAATTTAAGTTCATTTTATATATATTCATATAAGCAAAATGCTTATCATTTAATTATTTATGAACCTAATAATGAAGCAACAACTATTAAGCCCGAACTTAGTTAAACCTCCACAACTATTTAACTTAGAAACAACACTTTGTTTATATCCAAAAATAAATAGTGTACTCATATAAAGATATTAAGCCTTTTAAAACATTAATAGAGAAATTAAGAAAATCACCTATTGAATAGCTTAGTCTTCTTACTTATATTTGTTGTATATAACACACATATTTTAAATATAAAAGCTAAACTCCTCCCCCAGTGTTTAGCTTTTTTTATTAAAATTTTATCAAAAAAAAATTGATACTTATTAAAGGAAGCCACTTCTTTCTGTTAAGAATTCAATGATACTTATATAATTTACATTTCTTTAATTATATAAAGATATTAGACCCACTAAACATTAATGTAGAAATTAAGAAAATCACCTATTGAATGATCTTTAATTGTGCTATATATTTGTATGCATAATACACATCATAAATTATCCCCCAATATTATTATATATATAAAAGCTAAATTCTCTCCCCAGTGTTTAGCTTTTTTTATTGCCGAATATTATGAAAAAACAGAAGTGATTTCTTTCAATAATATTGATTCATCAAAAAGAGAAAAACTCTATCTATTGATCAAATTAATTTAAGTGTTGTTCTTATAAAAAAAAATAGCGGTTTGCAGTTATTATAGATCCAGCGTAGTTAATCCTTTTTGAATCGCATATTTAGTCAATTCAGGAATGGTGTGTAAATCTATCTTTTTCATTATATTATTTCTATGAACATCAATAGTTTTTGGGCTTAAAAACAATACACCTCCTATTTCTTTAGAACTTTTGCCCTCTGCAATCAACTGTAAAACCTCTTTCTCTCTAGAACTTAATGGTGCTTTTTCTAGAGTTATACCATTCTTAAGCAGCGTAAGATACTCTTGATTAATATCTTTTGATAGATATTTTTTATTCTCCATTACTGTAGAAATTGCCGTAATCAATTCATCAGAATCTCCATCTTTTAACAAATAACCAAAAGCACCTGCTTTAAACATACCTTGTATAAACTGCTTACCAGAATGCATAGAAAGACCAATAATTTTTATCTCTGGTTGAGTTCTATGAATCTGTTTTGCTGCTTCTATACCATTTAAACCAGGCATGGCAACATCCATAACAACAACATCTGGCTGTAATTTTACACATATTTTTATTGCTTCTCTGCCGTCAGAAGCCTCACCAATGATATGCATATTAGATCTTTGCTCAATAATATTTCTTAAACCATCTCTAAGTAACTTATGATCATCAACTAATATTATTTTAATTTCGTTTAGGGAATTCATATAGCTAAAGGTATAAAAATTTTAACAGAAGTGCCAATATTTATTTCTGATGTGATCTCAAATTTCCCTTGTATATTTCGAATGCGTTCTTGCACAGCAAACAGACCAAAACCAGACCCTGAATGATTCTTGTAATTACCTAATACAGAAGTGTCAAACCCATTACCATTATCAGTAAGAAGAATATTAACACCTAGCTTATTTCTATCAAGATCTAACCTGATTAAAGAAGCATTAGCATATTTTACAGCATTTTTCATCAATTCTTGTATCGACCTATATAATAAGATCGATTTTAAATCACTTAGTTCAACAGTATTAACATTACTATACACTGAACATGCAATTTTATGAGTAGTTTCTACATCTTCAAATAACCAATTTAATGCATCAATAAAACCTAATTGATATAATACTGGTGGTGACAATTCATAAGTAATTTTACGGCTATTTTCTAAAGCCTCAGAAATATGAGTTTCAATAAACTTTAAATCTTCATCAATCGCTTTTAAATTAGTATTTTTCTTCAACTTATTAATTCTCATCTTTGAAATAACTAAAGATTGACTTAAATGATCATGTATGTTTGAGGCGATTTCTTTTTTCTGTTTCTCCTCGATAAAGGTCATTTCAGTCGTCATTTTTTGAAGTGATGTTTGATATTCTTCAATTTCTTGCTGCGCAAACACCCATTGTGTAATGTCTCTAGCTGACGTAACAAAATAGCTGATTTCATTCTCTTTATAAACAGGAGATGATAAAAACTCTAACCAAACAAAATGTCCTTCTTTATGACGAACTCTAAAAGAAAAAGCATCAATCGTTTTACCTTGAAATACTTTTTGACCCATCGCAGCTTTTAAACGCTGGATATCATCTTTATGGACTATGTTAAAAACTTGTTTACCTAAATATTCTGATTGTTCATAACCTAATATATTTATTATGGACGGACTAATATATTTAAAAGTACTATCTGGTTCTTGTAAACAAATTAAATCATTAGAATTATCAGTTAATATACGATACATTTCTTCTGCTTGTTCAATATCATCTATCGCTTGTTTTTGGGAGGTAACATCTTGATTATTACCCGTTAAACTTACAACAACATCCTTATCACTAAATATAGGTTTACAAATAGCTCTAACCCATTTTATTTCATTGTTAGGTATGTAAATTCGAAATTCAATATCGTATGGAGTTCCATTGGTAATAACTTCATCAAGAACTCCTATAAATAATTTTAAGTCATCTCTGTGAATTCTTTTAATAATTGTATCGTAATCAGGAGCACCTTTCTTTTCATCAAAATTCCAAATATTAAACATTTCTTCAGACCATTCATTTTTTTCTGTTGTAATATCAAATATCCAGCTTCCGATACCTGCTAATTTCTCAGCGATATGTAATTTCTTTTCTGATTCTCTTTTTTCTAATTCTGCATCTTTTAAATTTTGAATGCTTTGAATACTAGCAGGTACTGTTTTTTGTTCTATTTCCGTTTGCGGAATAGAAACAGAAAGTAAGGCAGAAAACTCATCACCTTCTAAGGTTTTATAATTTATTTCGGATGTAAATGTTTTATCATTATTCCAAATTGCTTCCATAAGACTCGCAAATACTTCATCAGCTCCTTCTCCAAAAGTATCTGAAACATTTTCTAAAAATTCATTATAATCTGTTGCCTTAAATAGTTTTAAGGTAGCTTTATTTACATTATTTACTTTTAATTTTTCAAGTAATGAAAATAATACCTCTGGGTGCTTTTTTAAATATAATTTAATATTAGGTATGTTACGTTTTTTAAGTTCATCTATTTGTTTAAATACTAGTGTAAAATCTTCATTCCAAATAGAAACAGTAGCATTATTGAACAGTCTCTCATAATCATTTTTTATTCTTAAATGTTCTCCTTCAATTTTTTTTCTATCGGTAATATCTTGCATAACACCTCTTTTACCAATAATTTTATTTTGTTGATTGTATATAGGCTGTGCTACATTTCGTATCCAAACTTTTTCTTTCTTAAGATTAATAACATTCAATTCAATATCATAAGGAATACCCTGTGAAATAAGAGCTAGCGTTACTTCTGTAAATAATTCTTGAGATTTCTTATCAAGAAGATCTACAATCACATTTTGTGGAGGAATTCCGTCTTTTGGGTTTGAACCAAAAATCTCATGAACAAAATCAGACCAATTAACAGTACCGTTTAAAAGATCATGCTCCCAATATCCTATTCTAGCTACTTTACTCGCCTCATTTTTAGAATATTCACTTTTCTCTAACAGTTCAAAAGAACTTTGAACCTCTTGTCTAGAATACTCTAAGGCAATTTTTGAATTTTTAAAGGCTGTAATATTCTGAAAAAGCCCTCTTCTTCCAACAATTATATGTTCTTTGTTATATATTGGCTGAACCACACTTCGCACCCAAACCTCTTCCTTTTTTTGATTTACTAATTTCAACTCAATATCATAAGGAAGGCCATTAGAAATAAGCTCTA
>JQIA01000812.1_pt1 | contig 16553 bp, 13 predicted proteins | sample 811431 | NCBI WGS metagenome assembly JQIA01 (sample SAMN02998118, study PRJNA258478) | marine sediment metagenome | biome: marine; feature: seafloor; material: sediment; isolation source: oil-polluted sediment collected from 3 locations (0.5 km, 0.7 km and 0.9 km)... | place: USA: Gulf of Mexico ...
GATAAACATTGTAATTATATGCAGGAATTAATATTGAAAGCATATTTAGCTTTTTCGTTGTACAACCTCATAAACCTTATTCTCATCACATTTTAGCGTTTTGCTAGGGTATTTTAGAAGCAAAGCATAGTCATGAGTGGCCATTAAAATAGTATGTCCTTTTTTGTTAAGTTCTTGTAAAACTTCCATAACTTCAATACTCGTTTGAGGGTCAAGATTTCCTGTAGGCTCATCAGCCAAAATAAGTTCTGGGTCGTTTAATAGTGCTCTAGCAATAGCTATGCGTTGCTGCTCCCCTCCAGAAAGTTCATAAGGAAATTTGAAGCTTTTGGATGTCATATCAACCTTGTTAAGTACGTTCTCAATTTTGGTAGCGATATCATCTTTGTTGGTCCACCCTGTTGCTTTTAACACAAATTCCAAATTACCACTCACTGTTCTATCGTTAAGCAGCTTAAAATCCTGAAACACAACACCTAATTTACGTCTTAAAAAAGGAATGTCTTTTTCTTTTAGTGTAGCCAAATCAAAATCAACAATTGAACCTTCACCCTTCGTGAGCTCAAGGTCACCATAAAGCGTTTTCATAAAACTACTTTTTCCTGTGCCTGTTTTTCCAATAAGATATACAAAATCACCTTTTTGCATTTCAATATTCACATCAGAAAGCACTAGAATTTCTCCTTGAAAAATAGAAACATCTTTTAATTGTAAAACGGTTTCAGGCATATTAGTGAGTTCTTTTGTTGGGTGTTGTAAATGTATCATTTAAAATCACAAATATCAAGAATCAAATTTCAAAATTCAATGCTTTTAATTTTGAGGTTTTTGTGTGTTAACTTTTGGATTTTTAACATTTAATAAGTCAGTTTATAATTAACATAAATTTCTAACGTTATAAAAGCGATATAAAGTATTTTTGATGTAACTCAACGATTAATTTATATCAAATCAGAAAATTTCTGACTTATTTTCATCAAAAAACGAAGTTAATGACTAAAATGAGATTAGTAGTATTTGCATTGGCACTATTATGTAATTATGGTGTTTTTGCCCAACAGTCAGCAACCTACACTAGTGATTTAGTTGATTTTCAAAAAGCCTTATCACTCTACAATAGCAAGCAATATTTGGCAGCACAATCGTTATTCGATAAAATTCAGGATAATGTAAAAGACGACGTTGTAAAGTCTGACTGTGCTTATTATATCGCCAATTGTGCGGTGCGATTAAATCAGCAAAATGCAGATGACCTTATTCAGGGTTTTGTAAATGACTATCCTACAAGTACCAAACGTAATACTGCGTTTATGGATGTTGCCGATTATTATTTTGAAAACTCTAAATTTTCACACGCCAGAAAGTGGTATGCTAAGGTTGAAGAAGAAGCTCTCGCAAGAAGCGAACGTGAAAAATTTTATTTTAATTACGGTTACAGTTTCTATGCAACCAATAACGCCCAAGGCGCGAAAAAGTATTTGGCTCGTGTAGAAAACTCTCAGGAGTATGGCTCACAGGCGAAATATTATATTGGCTATATGGCTTATGAAGGAGATGATTATGACAAAGCTTCTGCCTATTTTGACCAAGTAAGCGATAATGAAAAATATAAAGAAGGTTTATCCTATTATCAGGCGGATCTTAATTTTAAGCTTGGTAATTTTCAAAAAGCTATAGATTTGGCTAAAGAACAATTGCCAAATAGTGATGATAATGAAGTCTCTGAGTTATCTAAAATTATTGGGGAGAGTTATTTTAATTTGAAACAGTATGCAGAAGCTATTTCATTTTTAAAAGCCTATAAAGGCAAACGTAATCGTTGGAACAATACCGATTATTACCTTTTAGGTTATGCTTATTACAAACAAAATGATTTTGAAAGTGCTATTTCAGAATTCAATAAAATTATTGATGGTAACAACTCAGTTGTACAAAACGCATATTATCACTTGGGTGAAAGCTATATAAATGTAGATAAGAAACAGGAGGCCTTAAATGCTTTTAGAAATGCTTCAGAAATGGATTTTGACTTAAAAATTCAAGAAGATGCTTGGTTAAATTATGCTAAGATTAGTTACGAGATAGGAAACCCTTATCAATCAGTGCCACAAGTATTGGCGGGTTACTTAAACAAATACCCAGATACCGGTTACAAAGAAGAAATTGAAACTTTGTTAATTGACTCTTATATCACTTCAAAAAATTACAAAGAAGCTCTAATGCTATTAGATGGGCGGAAGAGCTTCGAGAATAAAGTAGCTTATCAAAAAGTGGCGTTTTATAGAGGAATTGAACTATATAATGAGAGTAAATACCTTGAAGCCGAATCGTTTTTCGATAAATCGATTGCCGAACCAAGGGACGATAAATATACAGCAAGAGCTACCTTTTGGAAAGCCGAAACCGATTATAATTTAACCAATTATGAAGATGCATTGGTTGGTTTTAAGTTGTTTCAAGGCAGTAATCAATCAACCACTACGCAAGAAATTAAGAATATAGATTACAATTTAGGATACACTTATTTTAAACAGAAAAATTATACGAAATCATCGTATCATTTTCAAAGCTATATATCTAATACTGCCGAGGATAAGGTAAGATTAAATGATGCCTATCTGCGTCTGGGTGATGGTTACTTTGTATCCAGCGAATACGATAAAGGAATCAATGCCTACAAACGAGCGATTAAAATGAACGAAATTGAGCCTGACTATGCCTTCTTTCAAAAAGCAATAAGCTATGGTTACATCGGTCAGGGTGGAACAAAAATTAAAGAGTTAAATGAATTTGTCAATACGTATTCTAAATCAACATTAAGAGATGATGCGCTTTATGAATTGGGCAATTCTTATGTGAAAATTAATGAGATTGATAAGGCTATGCGCATGTACGATGAACTAAATGCTAAATATAAAGCGAGTCCTTACATTTCTAAAGCGCTATTGCGTCAAGGACTGGTACATTACAATTCTGGTAAAGATGAGCAGGCGCTGAGTAAGTTTAAAAATGTAGCTAATAATTATCCAGGCTCACCAGAAGGTGTGCAAGCGGTTTCTACAGCACGGTTAATATATATTGATTTGGGGAGAGTAGATGAGTACGCTAGATGGGTAAAGTCCTTAGATTATATTGATGTGTCTGATGTAGATTTAGATAATGCCACTTACGAAGCTGCCGAAAAACAGTATTTAGCAAATAATACAAGTAAGGGGATTAAGTTGTTTAATGGTTATTTAAATGAATTTCCGAAAGGAATACATGCATTGAAATCTCATTTTTATTTAGCGCAATTGTATTACAAAGAAGATTTGCAAAGCAATGCAGCACCACATTATGATTATGTAATTAATAAAGCGAGCGGTGAATTTACGGAACAGGCCTTAACACGTTTGTCTGAGATTTATTTGAATGCAAAAGATTTGACTAGAGCTATGCCAGTTTTAGAACGTTTAGAAAATGAGGCAGATTTTCCTCAAAATGTCATTTTTGCACAATCAAATTTAATGAAGCTGCATTATCAATTAGAGGATTATAATCAGTCTGTAACCTATGCCGATAAAGTTTTGGTTAGTTCTAGAGCTGATAAAAATGTAAAAAGTGATGCGCATGTTATTATTGCACGTTCTGCAATGAAAACTGGAAATGAAGTTAAGGCAAAATCGGCTTATGCTCAAGTAGAACGCATTGCGTCAGGAGAATTGGCTGCAGAGGCATTGTACTATAATGCATATTTTAAAAATAAAGAAGGGCAGTATAAATCATCTAATACTGTAGTTCAAAAATTAGCTAAAAACTATTCTGGGTACAAGTTATATGGAGCGAAGGGCTTAGTGATAATGGCTAAGAATTTTTACGCACTAGAAGATGCTTACCAAGCCACATACATTTTAGAAAGTGTAATTCAAAATTTTGCTGAGTTTGATGATGTGGTTACAGAAGCAAGACAAGAGCTTCGCAGAATCAAATCAGAAGAAGCAAAGACCAACGCTTCGGTCGAAACCAACGACCGTAATTAAAAAAATCAAATCAAATCAAAAAAAATCAATAGCATGCTAAAGCAGGTTCAAAATATAATTATTGTTGCAATAACATTAAGTGTAACACAAGTATTTGCTCAAGACAACAGGCAAACAAAAGACACTATTAATACCGAGGTTGTTAATGTCGTAAAGCCGTATACTCCTAAGATATCTGATGCGTTTAAAGTGAAAGAGATTCCATCTGTTGATGATGCCGAAACAGCAGCTAAAAAAGAGATAAAATATAATATATTTTCAATCCCTGTAGCGTCTACGTTTACTCCTGCAAAAGGAAAAGCTGCCGATGTGGATAAAGCGAAACCTGTAAAGTTATTTGATAATTATGCATCATTCGGCGTAGGTAGTTATACCAGTATTTTAGGAGAGGTGTACTTAAACCATGCCATTAATAGAACTGAAAGTGTTGGAGGATATGTTAGCCATCATTCCTCACAAGGCGGCATTGAAAATTTGTTGTTAGATGATAAGTTTTCTAATACTCAGGTTAATATTAACTATGCAAAAAAACTAAGGGATTATTCGTGGAATGTTGATGCAGGATACAAGCATCAAGTATTTAATTGGTATGGGTTACCGCAACCACTTTTTGACCAAGCGACCGCTAATACAATTGAACCACAACATAAATTTTTTACTTTCGATTTTGGAGGTGAAATAGAATTTAACAACAGAACGCTTAATAGTGGTAGTATGCGTTTTAGACGCTTTGCAGACGATTACGAGTCTGGTGAAAATAGATTTGTTATGCAAACCAATTTTGATATTCCTTTACGAGATGGAGAATTGAATACCACTATAAAACTTGATTATTTAGGAGGAACTTTCAATAGAAATATTTTTACTGCAGACGAACTTAACTATGGTAATTTTAATGTTGGGGTGAGTCCAAGTTATCAAATAAAAGAAGATGATTTAACGCTAGATTTAGGTGTGTCCTTATATTACTTAAACGATACGGAGGCTAGTAAAAACAAGTTCTATATCTATCCTAATGTAACAGCTACATACAGAATGGTGAATGAAGTGTTGATTGCTTATGGAGGTATTGTTGGTGAGCTCATTCAAAACTCATATTACGATTTTGCAAAGGAGAATGCTTTTGTCTCACCTACTTTAATGATAACGCCAACAGATCAACAATATAAAGCTTATGTTGGATTAAAAGGAAAGCTATCTAATAGTATGAGTTATAACATTAGAGGAAATTATTACGCTGAAAATAATACGGCTTTATTAAGGTCTAATCCGGCCCTTATTGGTGAAACAGAAAATTATCAATACGGGAACTCATACGGCGTTGTGTACGATGATGTTTCGACGTTAAGCATATTTGGTGAACTTAATGTAGATGTTAACCGAAATTTTAGTTTAGGAATTAAAGCAGAATATTTCTCGTACAGTACAGATAAGGAAGCGGAAGCTTGGAACAGACCAGATTTTGAAGCCTCTTTGTTTATGGATGTACAAATTGATGAGCATTGGTATGCCGGTGCTAATTTATATTATGTTGGTGAGCGTATGGATCAATCTTATGTTGTAGATCCACTAATTAATTCGTCGCCAACAATAATAGTTTTAGAAAGTTATTTTGATGCCAATGCACATTTGGGTTATCGCATAAACGATAAATGGTCGGCTTATGTAAAAGCAAATAATATTGCTAATCAAGATTATCAACGTTGGTTAAATTACCCTGTTCAGGGTATTCAGTTTTTAGCAGGAACAACTTATAAGTTTGATTTTTAATTCCTTCGTGTTCACTGAGCTTGCCGAAGTGAAAATGGGAATCTCATGAATCGGAGGGTCATTACGAGCAACGTGTGTCGTGGTAATTTTGGAGAACACGAAAATGGAAGTAATGAAGCTGGCAAATTACCGACTTTGTCATATTAAATAAAAATATTAAGACGGTTGATATTGACGAAGTACAAAATATAAAAGTAAAGCAAATTTATGTTTCTGGGGAACCACAAATTAAGGAGTAATTAATTTGATGAGATTCTAGCTAAATAATCAAAATGTTCGCCTTCCATAATCATTTCACACTGTAAATCAGCTGCTGTGCATGCTGTGAATAGGGTATTGAAATCTAAGTACAACCATTTTAAAGGTTTTTCTTTTTCGCTTTTGTAGCTTAAAAAGTAATCAAGTTCACCATAATAGTTAGCGTTGGCATTTAGCCAAACCCCACCATCTTCATCTTCGTACATATATTTAATATCGGATGAGTCTATTAAAATTTGTCCGTTAACATTTAGCAAAGATTTTAAATGGTTTAGGTATTTGGAAATCTGAGAGAGTTCTTGAAAAATCCCAGTACCATTCATAAGTAATAAAATTGTATCATACGTTTCAGTCTCGTCTAATATATCTTTAACTTCAGTTTGTACAATATTTCTTTGTTTGGCAACTTCAATAGCACCTGGAGAAATATCAATTGCTTTAATATCAAGTCCTTTACTTTGTAAGTACAAACTATGGCTACCAGAACCACACCCAACGTCAAGAATCTTTCCTTTAGAAAGTTGAAGTGCTTTTTGTTCTAGTTTAGGCATTTCCTTAAAAGACCTAAACAAGTATTTTAATGGAAGTACATCTTCATCCGAAATATTTGTAGAGGTAATAATATCTTCTACATCGGCCATCGAGCCCGTCAAAACACCATTATGATAGTCCAATAATGCTTTGCCAAAAAGATCTTTCATAGGTTTTGTTTTGCGTCATGCTTGCACTTAGCGTAGCCGAAGTGTGGTAATCTGTTATTTATTTGTTTCAATTTTAAAGATTACTTCAGTCAGACTTCCTTCGTAATGACAGGTTCTTTATTTTTGTACTATGCAAGACCTTCTAAAAAACCTTCCAAAGCTGGCCAAAGATAAGCATAAGGAGAACAAATCTTTCTTTGCAAGGTTAAAAAAGAAAGCGCCAAAACAATTAGATTATTTAATGCAAGAACTGCATGAGGCAGAGTTTAATCGCACCGATTGTTTAACCTGTGCAAATTGCTGTAAAACTACTGGACCTTTATTTACAGACAAAGATATTAGTCGTATTGCAAAGCATTTTAGGATGAAACCACAACAGTTCACGGCACAATATTTGAGGTTAGATGAAGATAACGATTATGTGTTGCAGAGTGTGCCATGCACGTTTCTAGGGACAGATAATTATTGTTCAATTTATGAAGTACGCCCCAAGGCTTGTCGTGAGTTTCCGCATACTGATAGAAAGAAGTTTCAGCAAATATCGGACCTAACGCTAAAAAATGTTGCTGTTTGTCCAGCTGCCTTTAACATTGTAGAAGCTATGAAGAAAAGAATTTAGATATTTAAGTAAGCTATTAAATTATTATTCAACCCATGAGAAAATTAGTATTACTCCTTTCAATTGCATTAATTTCATCTAATTTTTGTAGTGCTCAAGAGTGGTTTACCTCTTTTGATGTTGCCAAACGACTGGCTGTTGTCCAAGACAAAATGTTATTTGTGATGTGGGAGGAATCATTAGATTATTCTTATCCTATTTTATATAATGCTCAGAATGGAAATTTAGTAATCATTGATTTATCGGAAGATAATAGTATGGATACGTTAATTTGGGAACATTTTGTTCCTGTTTTATTACCAGAATCAAAGTATAATGATTTTATTAAGGATTCTAAGGGAGAAAAGTATGCTAAATATATGGCTAAACTTAATGACGATAGTATTAAGATAATGGATGTTAACGGGAATATTTTAAATATTAAGCCGTTATATGAAAATGAACAAAACCTATCGTTGCTCATTAAGAAATATGCTTTGAACACCTCTTTTTTAAAACAGGAGCTAATTAATTATACAAAAAAAGAAAATCTTACCACGGCATTTAGTCTTGCTTCAAAATATCTTGATTATTCAATATTTGTACAAATATCTGTTAGACCAGAAATGATTGAATTAGCGCATATGTATTTGGATGAATCAAGACGTTATTTAGTGGTAAGCGATTTAAAAAATAAGGACGCATTTTTGCAAAGGTTAGACTTGTTCGCTATGAAAGCGCATCTAATTTTAGATAACCCCAGAAAAGCTAAGAGGTTATTAAAGAGATTAACCGAGTCCAAGATTCATTCTATAAACAAATCAATCTATGCTTTCATAAATTATACTACCTTTAAATTATTAAAAGACGAAGAGCGTGCCGCTTTGTGGAAAGCAAAAATTTCTAAAGTGGATTTGAAAAAGGCCGAATTTATAATAAATAATAATATCTAATTTTTTTTGGAAAGTATCTTAAATTACTTTGAAACCATTCCTTCGTTACATCGTAGTATTATAATAATTGGTGGATTAACATTTTTCTGGTTGCTAGAAGGGGCAGTTCCTTTGGTTAAATTCAATTACAAGAAATGGAGACATGCGGTTCCTAATATATTCTTTACTATAACTACAATTATTATCAATTTTGCTTTGGCGTTTTTGTTATTAAAGTCTGCAGATTATGTTATGGCAAATAACATTGGTATTTTAAATTGGTTGCCAGAAATCCCAGTATGGTTCTATATAGCTATTGGAATTTTGTTAATGGATTTTGTTGGGGCTTATTTACCTCATTTTGTGGAGCATAAAGTAAAACCGTTGTGGATGATTCATTTAGTACATCATACAGATCATAAAGTAGATACAACAACGGCCAATAGGCATCATCCATTAGAAAGTGTAATTCGTTATTCGTTTACTTTGTTGGGAGTGTTTATTATTGGTGCACCAATTGGAATTGTAATGCTGTATCAATCAATGTCTATTGTGGCAACCCAGTTTAGTCATGCTAATATTAAGCTACCCAAAAAAGTTGATCATTTTTTAAGTTATGTTTTGGTGTCTCCAGACATGCACAAGATTCATCATCATTATGTGTTGCCATATACAGATTCTAATTATGGAAATATTTTTTCAATCTGGGATAGAATTCTAGGGACTTATATGAAAATGGATCGAGAAGACTTGGTGTATGGCGTAGATGTCTTTCCTGATGAGAAGGAAAACAGTAACGTTTTAAGTTTGTTAAAACAACCTTTTCAAAAATATAAAAAACCTACAATACGCTGAATATTAGATTGTTCATTGTATTTCATCTGCTTATTAGTCCAAACGGCTTCCTTCATCGTATATAATTAAGTATTCAACAGCATTTTTGTTTGTTGTATTAAGCTTGATTTAGATTAGCCAAAATAAAAGCAACCCCTACAATTTGTTGCTTTTATTTTAATGATTAAAAGCCCCAAATAATGATTAAAGCACCGATACCTAACCGTAGCGTTAGAGATGTATTTACCATTTTGATTCTGTTATTATTGGTAAATGGTTGTGTTTATGCACAAAAGACTTATACTACAATTAAGAAGAACCTTAATTTTACGGCTAATAATTTTACTCACGAATTAACTACGACACAAGATTCACTAATTTTAGAAAGTGATGTGCCATTTAATAAAGTTCGCTTTTTAAATGGAGATTTTAAAAAAGTATTTGAGTTTTCGAGTTGGGTTTATAAATCTAAAATACCGTTAAACGAATTGCCTCTTGGTAAATACACGGTACTTTTTTATGATGAGAGTAAAATAATCGTTTTTCGATTGGCAAGACTTTTACCCTTTGATAAGAGCGCTGAGGAACCTTTAGAGTATAGTATTGCGAGGGCTGCCAGTTCAAGCTATTCTGGTTTCAACTATATTCCAGTAAATAATCATGCCACTAAAGAAGATTTGAATAGAAATGATTAATAAGAACTATTGATTTTTATAATTGGGTCGATTTGTCATGAAATATCATCAGTTTTCAAGTTTTCAACATAGTTGTTAACAATTTTGGTGCGTTCCTCTAATTTTTCGTACAGTTCATAGATTATTTTTCTGTAAGTAGTTTAAACTTAGTTAGATTTACGGTGAGGGGTCAGATAATTGCTATTTAATTCAATTTTATTAATTGATTTATAAGCTTTTATATGAAAAAAACTCTCGTAGTGCTAGTAATAATAGCATGTTCAGACCTACTTTGTAACTCAGCGTACGCGCAGAAGAAATTTGCATCCATTAAGAAGAATGTAAACGATTCTGCCAGTGAATTATTTCACGATTTAAATACTACAAAAGATACGCTAATTCTTAGCGGTGATAAATGGATTAGAAAAGTCTATTCTATAAATCAGGACTACAAGCGAGAAACGGATTTATTAATCAATGCCAATTCTGCAAAATTGCCACTTGCTCATTTAACAAAGGGAAAGCATGTTTTTGTAGTTGAGCAAATGCCCCTAAAGATCGTTTTTGTTATACGCGTATTAAGAGACAAGAAGATTGAAGCCGCAGTTGAGGTTGGTAAATTAACAGCTTCGAGTAACGATTAATCTATAAACACATTTTCTAGAGCACCGGTAAGATTTCTTATAGGTACTTGAGATAAATTTGTAATGATTGCGATTACAATATTTTCTTCAGGAAATATTAATAGAAATGTTGTAGCACCCATGCCACCTCCTGAGTGGCTATATTTTGGTGTGCCATTTTTTGTTTCATCTACACCAAATCCAATTCCATAATTTGTGCTTTTTCCACTGTTTGTGGTCAATGGCTTTATTAATTCTTGTACGGATGCGTTTGACAATAATTTAGGAGAAATTATTTCGTTTCCAAATATCACAAGATCTTCAGATGTTGATATAAATCCACCTCCGGCTACTTTATGTTCGTTGCTTACATGTGGAGCTAATTTAATTGTATTGGAATTTGTTTTTATATAAAACTCCGTCCGGTTTGACATAGCAGCATCAGATAACCCAAGAGTTATATTATGCATTTGTAAAGGGCCGAAAATGGACACTTTCATGTATTTATTAAAGTCAGCTCCAGAAGCATTTTGTATAACTACGCTTAACAGATTCCATCCATAGGTACTATAGCTAAATTTAGCGCCTGGCTGAAATTTTAAAGGTGAATTTTTAAAAATATCTAAACCCTCAACAATGCTCATTTTTTTGTTTGAAATGAACTCATTGCCATTGTAATGTCTAATACCAGCAATATGGCCTGCGACTTGCCTGATTGTGAAATCATATTTCTTTTTAGGAAAATCTGGAATGTAGGTATAAATGCTTTCATCAAATTTTAGCTTTCCGTCATCTACTAGTTTTGCTAAGCCAGCTGCAGTTATAGATTTTGATATACTAGCAATTCTAAATTGTGTTGTACTAGGTGATACCTTTGTCTGTTTTTCCAAATTTGAAAAGCCAAACCCTTCAGACCATATTAGATTTCCGTTTTTTGAAATCGATATGGCCATTCCCGGAATTTGTTCTTTTTCTAAGAATTCTTGAGCTAATTTCTGTGCTTCTTGTATTTTTTCTTTTACAGAACTGTCTGACTGTCCAAAACAAAATGACAGGTTTAATAGGAGTAGTATTACTATTATTTTGTTTAACTTATTCATAAATTAAATATTTTGATCGGGTTGTTTTAAAAGCGTCTAGGCCTTCTTGCCAAGTCGTTTTAATTTCTTCTTCAGTTAAGCCTTGCTCTATTTGTTTTTGAAGCTTTTCTGTTCCTGCATGTTTTGTAAACGCATTGGTTATGAAGAAAAGCGATTTATCAGTTGAATTTTCATATGCTTTAATAATCCATTTTAAAGTCATTTCTCTTTTAAATGTGCTTTTACTTAAATCTTCACCAAAACATAATTCACCTTTATGTTTTGGATATTTTGCTCCAAAATTTGCATAAGGGGTATAATTAAACTGCATAATTTCTGAATTAAGAAATGGAGCTCCATACCTTTGAAATTGATACTCAGTTCCTCGTCCTGCATTAATGTTAGTGCCTTCAAAAAGACCTAGACTAGGATAAAGCAAAATAGCTTGGTCATTTGGTAAGTTGGGAGAAGGTCTTATAGGCAAACTATAAGAGGAGTCATGATAATAATTTTTACAATGTATTATTGTGATGTCACATTGTATATCATTATTTAACCACATTTCGCCATTTATCATTTGTGCATATTCACTAATAGTCATCCCATGAATTAATGGAATAGGATGCATTCCTAAAAAGCTAGTGTGTTCAGACTCCATAGTTGGACCGTCAACATATTGACCATTCGGATTAGGTCTATCTAATATTAAAACTGGAATATTATTTTCAGCACAAGCTTCCATCACATAATGAAGTGTAGAAATATAGGTGTAGAATCTTACACCAACATCTTGAATGTCAAATATTACGATGTCTAAACCTTTAAGGTTTTCTGCATTTGGTTTTTTGTTTTTGCCGTGAAGGGAAATAATTGGGAGACCAGTTTTTACATCAATTCCATTTTCAACATGTTCCCCAGCATCAGCTGTACCTCTAAAACCATGTTCAGGGGAAAACACTTTTATAACATTTACTTTTAATGAAACTAGAGAATCTACCAAGTGTACATAAACGTCATTGCGAGGCTTTGTTTTTAAAGCCATGGCAATCTGTTTATCGTTTTTCTTAAATATTACACTAGTCTGATTAGCAACAATGCCAACACGTTTTCCGTTTAGTAGGGGTAAATATGTTTCCGTTTGATTAGCACCAACAATTATGCTTTTGTCATTCCGCACTTGATGCGGAATCTCATCTCTTTTTACAACCTCTTTTTCAGAACCAGGGCGACAAGAAATTAATATTATAAAACATAATAAAACTGTATTTTTGAGAACATTTAAAATCATTATCACAATTTGAAATTCGAATATTTTATAGCAAAACGCATTATTGGCAGTAAGTCGTATAAAAGTAGTATTTCGGCACCAATAATAAAAATAGGAATTGCTGCAATAGCTATTGGTGTTATTGTAATGATGATTGCTATTGCTACGGGTATTGGTTTGCAGCAAAAAATTAGAGATAAGGCTGTCGCATTTAACGGCCACGTTACTATTTCTGCATTTAATACCAATGCGTCCGATGAGTCTCAAATGCCAATTTCTATCAATCAAGAATTTTACCCGGAATTTAAAAATATTGACGGCATTACTCATGTTCAAGCGGTAGCTGCAAAGTTTGGCGTAATAAGAACTGAAACGGACTTTGAAGGTGTAGTTCTTAAGGGAGTAGGGCTTGATTATGATTGGAGTTATTTTCAAGAATTTTTAATTGAAGGTGAAATACCAAAGTTTGGAGAAACCACAAGTAACGATGTTATAATATCAGAGTATTTAGCTAACCGACTTGGGTTTATAGTCGGTGGTAGTTTTCAGATGGTATTTGGAAAAGATGACCCAAGTAAGACCCCCTTTATAAGAAAGCTTAATATTGTCGGAATATACAATTCAGGGTTTCAAGAGTTGGACGAAACTTATTTGTTTGGGGATATAAAACATATCCAGTTTTTTAATAAATGGGATGATGACGAAATCGGGAATTTCGAAGTTTTTTTAGACGACTATTCTCAATTACAAAATATAGGAGATGCTATTTATCAAAGCACTCCTTCAACATTAAATACGCAAACAGTCTCTGAGAAATATGCCGCAATTTTTGAGTGGATTGGTATTTTCGACAAAAACATTTATGGGATTATTGGAATTATGGTTCTTGTGGCTGGAATCAATATGATTACGGCCTTATTGGTTTTAATCTTAGAACGCACACAAATGATTGGTATTTTAAAGGCCTTAGGAAGCAATAACTGGAGTATAAGAAAGTTGTTTCTGTATAATGCGTCTTACTTAATCGTTTTAGGTCTCTTTTGGGGAAATGTTATTGGTTTAGGATTGTTGTTTGCACAAAAGTATTTTAAACTTTTTCCTTTAGACCCAAGCGTATATTATGTTACCGAGGTTCCTGTGTATATAAGTGCAGGTTACATTATTGCACTTAATATTGGTACGTTTGTATTATGCTTGATTATGCTTATGATACCATCTTATGTAATTACTAAAATATCCCCGGTAAAGGCAATGCGATTTGAATAGGTTTTTCTTATTTATCAATCCAAGATTGTATCTTTGCACTGAAAATTTTGATTAATAATAATTAAAAGATACTCGCTTTCGCGAGCATAGAATGGAATACGCTGAAAATATATTAGGAACTATTGGTAACACACCATTAGTAAAAGTAAATAAACTAGTTGAAGACTTACCTTGTTTAGTATTAGCAAAGTATGAAACTTTTAACCCAGGAAATTCTGTAAAAGACAGAATGGCATTAACCATGATTGAAGATGCTGAAGCTGATGGACGTTTAAAACCTGGAGGCACTATTATAGAAGGGACTTCTGGAAATACAGGCATGGGCTTAGCTTTAGCTGCCATTGTAAAAGGATACAAAATGGTTTGTGTTATAAGCGATAAACAGAGTAAAGAAAAAATGGATATTCTACGTGCTGTTGGTAGTAAGGTGATTGTTTGCCCAACGAATGTAGAGCCTGAAGACCCAAAATCGTATTATTCAACATCAAAGCGATTGGCTGAAGAAACGCCAAACTCTTGGTATGTCAACCAATATGATAACCCAAGTAACACCAAGGCGCATTATGAAAGCACAGGGCCAGAGATTTGGAAACAGACCGACGGTAAAGTCACACATTTTGTGGTAGGCGTAGGTACTGGTGGTACAATTTCTGGTGTTGGTAAATATTTAAAAGAACAAAACCCTAATGTGAAAATTTGGGGTGTAGATACTTATGGTTCTGTATTTAAAAAATACCATGAAACGGGAATTTTTGATGAGAACGAAATTTACCCATATATCACTGAAGGTATTGGAGAGGATATTCTACCAAAGAATGTAAATTTTGATATTATCGATGGTTTCACAAAAGTAACTGATAAAGATGCCGCTATTTACACGCAAAAATTAGCCAAAGAAGAAGGCATGTTTTTGGGGAATTCTGCAGGGTCTGCAATAAAAGGGATATTGCAATTAAAAGAGCATTTTAAGAAAGACGATGTTGTGGTTGTGCTATTTCATGACCATGGTAGTCGTTATGTTGGTAAAATGTTTAATGATGAATGGATGCGTGATCGTGGTTTTATTGAAGATGAAATAACCATAGCAGAAGATCTAATTAAGAAACATATAGACAAACCATTGGTTACAGTTAAAACCGAAGAATTAGTGTCACATGCCATAGAACGTATGAAAGCCTATAAAATATCTCAAATACCAGTTGAGGATTCTACAGGATTTGTAGGCGCGGTTGACGAAGCTGATTTATTGAGAAAGTATATTGAAAATAAAGATATTTCAGATTTACCAATTAAAGAGGTGATGCACAAACCATTCCCTATAGTTGGAAAAAATGCACCTATAGAAGAAGTGTCTAAGTTGTTTAATAAGGATAACAATGCTGTTTTAGTAAAACTTGATGAAGGGGCTTACCAAATTATTACTAAATATGATATTATTAGTGCGCTTTAATACAATAACACAATCATAAAAGATAAAATCCTGAGTACATGCTCAGGATTTTTTTTATTTTTATTTGTTTCGTTATTGTAAGATATGCAACGTTTCAATGTTTTATATCGTTTGATAACGAAATTAGCTGATTTTTTTAACAAAATCAATACGTAACATTACGTATTTCTTACAAGGTGCAAATTGTTTATTTTAGTGTCATGCAAGAAGACTTCCTTCATTATATCTGGAAATTTAAAAAGTTTAATATACTAGACCTGAAAACTACCCAGAAGGAGGGAGTTTCAATCGTAAATGTTGGTACACATAATCATAATGCTGGGCCAGACTTTTTTAATGCACAATTACATATTGGTAATCAGCTTTGGGCAGGAAATGTAGAAATACATATAAAATCATCTGATTGGTATGTGCACAATCACGAAACAGATATTGCTTATGACAATGTAATACTTCATGTGGTTTGGGAGCATGATACCGAAGTGTTTAGAAAAGACAATACACAAATCCCGACCTTGGAGTTAAAGCATATTGTATCACAAACAGCATTGCAGAATTATAATAAGTTATTCTCAAAAAACCAGAAGTGGATTAATTGTGAAAAGGATTTTGCAGATGTGGATTCTTTTGTAATTACGAATTGGCTAGAACGCTTGTATTTTGAACGCTTAGAGCGTAAATCTCTAGAAATTGAAGCGTTGCTAATACAATCGGATAATAATTGGGAGGCTGTATTGTTTAAGCTGCTCGCAAAGAACTTTGGATTAAAAGTTAATGGAGAATCGTTTTTAAGTTTGGCAAATTCATTCGATTTCTCTGTGATTAGAAAAAATCAATCCAAATTAATAAGCCTTGAGGCTCTGTTTTTTGGTCAGTTAGGTTTGTTAAACGATGATGTACAAGAATCTTATTTTCTAGATCTGAAAGGTGAATACGGTTTTTTAAGCAATAAGTTTATGCTGTCTCAAGATGGTGTTTTGCCATTACAGTTTTTTAGATTACGTCCTCCTAATTTTCCAACCATACGATTATCACAATTAGCAAATTTGTATCATGAAAATCAGAGTTTATTTTCGAATGTT
>JQIA01000814.1_pt1 | contig 16520 bp, 13 predicted proteins | sample 811431 | NCBI WGS metagenome assembly JQIA01 (sample SAMN02998118, study PRJNA258478) | marine sediment metagenome | biome: marine; feature: seafloor; material: sediment; isolation source: oil-polluted sediment collected from 3 locations (0.5 km, 0.7 km and 0.9 km)... | place: USA: Gulf of Mexico ...
GTTCCCAGGAGGAGTTTTTTCATACGTTTAATGCCCTTTTGGAGGGTGGTCGGCAAATGATCGTCACCTGTGACCGCTACCCAAAAGAAATAGATGGTTTGGAGGAAAGGCTGAAGTCGCGTTTTGGCTGGGGTTTGACCGTGGCGGTGGAGCCTCCGGAGCTCGAAACGAGAGTTGCGATTTTGATGAAGAAAGCCGCGGAGTCAAATCTTGAATTACCCTACGAACCGGCGTTCTTTATGGCCCAGCGAATTCAGGCCAATGTGAGGGAGCTGGAGGGCGCGCTCAAGCGAGTGATGGCGAGTGCTCATTTTAGTGGGCGGACTATCGATGTAGAGTTTGTGCGAGAGACCCTGAAGGATCTTTTAGCCCTGCAGGACAAGCTGGTTACCATCGAAAATATTCAGCGCACAGTGGCAGAATATTATAAAATCAAGCTGTCGGATATGCTGTCCAAGCGGCGAAACCGATCGGTAGCACGGCCTCGGCAAACGGCGATGTATCTCGCTAAACAGTTGACGACTCGTAGTCTGCCAGAAATTGGAGAGGCCTTTGGTGGTCGGGATCACACGACGGTCATTCATGCTTGCCGAACGATTAAAGGCCTGGAAGAAACGACCCATGAGCTGCGTGAAGATATTAAAATTCTTACACGCTCGTTAAAAACCTGAGATATCCATACCCGTGCCCATGTCGGGCCCTGTAAATAAACCAGCGTAACTGTTTCAGTACGCGCAATTGCTTAATCAGGCACCGGGGTGCCCAACCTTTAAAGGAAGATCGATGAAATTTACGGTTAGTCGAGAAACATTGCTGAAACCCTTGCAGTTGGTAGCGGGCATAGTGGAGCGACGGCAGACGCTACCGGTGCTGTCTAATGTCTTGCTGGTACTAGATGACAAAAACTTATTCGTAACTGGTACCGATCTTGAAGTAGAAATCCGTAGTCAGGTACAGATTGACGGCTCAAAAGAGAGCGGTGAAATTACGGTTCCAGCACGTAAGCTTCTGGATATTTGTCGATCACTGCCGGATGGCGCAGAAATTAAATTTTCTACGGAAGAGGGCCGCGCGGTTTTGCGCAGTGGTCGAAGTCGCTTTGCCTTATCAACACTGCCCGCTAATGAGTTTCCCAATGTAGAAGAGCAGGCTGGTCGACTGTCGTTTACGGTTTCTCAGAAAGACCTCAAACAGCTGATTGATAAAACCGCTTTCGCTATGGCGCAACAGGATGTGCGTTATTATTTGAATGGGATGTTGTGGGAGGTCAGTGATAGCAGGCTTCGCGTTGTTGCGACCGATGGTCATCGGCTTGCCATGAGCGATGGTGATATTCAGGTCAACCCTAACAGTGTTGGAGAAGACAAAGTCGAGCAGTCCATTCTGCCGCGCAAAGGCGTCGTTGAGCTGGCACGCTTGTTGGGTGATGTGGGTGAGGTGAGCGTCGTTATGGGCACCAATCACGCCCGGATTGAAGGCGAAGGCTTCAGTTTTACCTCTAAATTGGTAGATGGAGCCTATCCCGATTATGAGCGAGTTTTACCTAAAGGTGGCACGCAAATTCTCGAAGGCGACCGGGAGGGCTTAAAGCAAGCCTTTCAGCGGGCTTCAATCCTCTCCAACGAAAAGTATCGTGGTGTGCGAATGCAGCTCGAGGATGATCAGCTCACCATCATGGCTAATAACCCAGAACAGGAAACGGCGGAAGAAATTATAACTGTGGGTTATAAAGGCTCCGATTTAGAGCTGGGTTTTAACGTTAATTACATTATTGATGTCTTAAATGTATTGGGTGAAGACAAGGTACGATTCACCTTGTCAGACGCTAATAGTAGCGCTCTGATCGATGATGACAGTGATAACGAAAGCGTTTACGTTATTATGCCCATGAGGCTTTAAAGCTTATTCCTGAGATTATAACTTCTACCTGGCCCTTTTGGTGCACATCAAGCAGTTGACGGTACAGGGGGTGAGAAACCTCAGCTCACAAACCCTGGAGGTTTCGCCTCGTATTAACCTGTTGGCAGGACCAAATGGTTCTGGCAAGACCAGTCTTTTGGAGGCGATACATATCCTGGGTCGAGGCAGATCCTTTCGTTCTCGTTCTATCAAGGCGGTCATCAGCGTGGCTGATGGGGTCGACCAGTGTGTGGTTTATGGCCTGTTGGAGGGGGGCAGCGATGCGCGAGGCAATTCGGCAGCGCTTGCGCTTGGTGTTTCACGTGAAACAAAAGGTGGGTTTCGTTTTAAGGTTGGTGGAGAGTTGGTTAACACAGCCTCGGCGCTGGCCGAAGTTTTGCCATTGGTTCTGATCAATACGGAATCATTTCAGCTGCTAACAGGCGGGCCTCAAAACCGACGACGTTATCTTGATTGGGGGCTGTTCCATACTCGCAGCAGCTTTCGAGATTTGTGGCGAAAACAACAGAGGGTATTGCAGCAGCGCAATGCCCTGTTAAAAAAAGGCAGGGGCGCTGACCTCGATGAGCTAGAAGAATGGGACGAACAGTTTGCAGAGCTATCTGAAGACATCACCGCCCTGCGTCGGGAATATCTACAGATCGTAGAGCCCTTGATTCTGGATATTTTTAAGCGTTTGTTGCCCGTCTCGGATATTAATTTTTCTTATTATCAGGGCTGGGATGGCAGCAAGGCGCTAAAAGAAGTCTTAAAAGCGGGCCGCGACCGGGATATAATGATGGGCTCCAGTCAGCACGGGCCCCATAGAGCGGATGTGCGAATCCGCTTTTGGCAACAGAATGCAGCAGAAGTGCTATCACGGGGTCAGGCTAAAGCTCTGGTGATGGCCATGATGATAGCTCAGGGCACTCATTATCGGACAGTCAATGAAAAGCCGAGCGTGTTTTTGATAGATGATTTACCCGCTGAGCTTGATAGGGACCAGCAACAAAAAGTGGCCGAACTACTAACCGAAACGGATTGTCAGGCATTTATAACCGGTACGGATGTAGAGCAGCTTCTTGCTCCCTGGCAAGCCCTGGGGTGGGTAGATGATGAGGCGTCGGAGACACCCGCTTCTCAGCATGGCAGAGAAGCGGATGAAAATAGAATGCTTAAGGTGTTTCACGTGAAACATGGTGAAATTTCTTAGCTAATACCGAGTGTGGGTATGGCCGAACAAAGAAAAGCTTTGCTCTGGAGCTGTAGCGCGCCTCGATCTGATATTTGATCTACTAGCGAACGAATGTGTACTTAATAACAGGATAAGGTTTTATGAGTGATGAGACTGAAAAGAACGTAAACGAAGAGGCTTTGGGCGATAAGGGCCAAAACGATTCTTATGATTCATCTAATATCAAGGTTCTGAAAGGCCTGGATGCCGTCAGAAAACGTCCGGGGATGTACATTGGGGATACCGATGACGGTACAGGCCTGCATCATATGGTCTTCGAGCTGGTTGATAATGCGATCGACGAAGCGCTGGCTGGCCACTGTACGGAAACCACCGTTACCATTCATACGGATGAATCTGTCACCGTAACGGATAATGGCCGCGGTATTCCCGTTGATGTTCACGAAGAAGAAGGTATTTCCGCAGCGGAAGTGATCATGACAGTGCTGCATGCTGGCGGTAAATTTGACGATAACTCCTACAAGGTCTCAGGCGGCCTGCACGGCGTCGGTGTATCGGTAGTGAACGCTTTATCGGAAAAATTACAGCTGATTATTCGTCGAGAAGGTAAAATTCATGAACAGTTTTATCGCCATGGCGTCGCCGAAGCGCCTCTCAGCATTGTTGGCGACAGTAGTACGTCTGGTACAGAGGTGCGTTTTTGGGCCTCGGCTGAGACCTTTACCAATATCAGCTTCCACTACGATATTTTGGCAAAGCGCCTGCGGGAATTATCCTTTCTGAACTCGGGGGTAAAAATTCAATTAAAAGACGAGCGCAGTGGAAAAAGTGATATTTATCAATATGATGGCGGCCTTAAAGCCTTTGTGGAATTTCTTAACGAGAATAAAACACCGCTTAATAAGGTGGTGCATTTTAACAATGCTCGGGAAGACGGTACCAGCGTAGAAGTAGCCCTGCAGTGGAACGATAGCTACCAGGAAAATGTTTTTGCCTATACGAATAATATTCCGCAGCGTGATGGTGGGACCCATTTGGCGGGCTTTCGGGGGGCGCTAACGCGCACTTTGAACACCTATATGGAGAAGGAGGGAGCGCTTGCCAAGGCCAAAGTGAGCGCAACCGGGGATGATGCGCGCGAGGGCTTGACGGCGATTATTTCTGTGAAAGTGCCCGACCCTAAATTTTCCTCTCAAACCAAGGACAAGCTGGTTAGCTCGGAAGTGAAGGCGGCCGTAGAACAGGAAATGGGCAAGGCTTTTGGTGAGTACCTGCTGGAAAACCCTCAGGAAGCAAAAGCCATCGTGAACAAAATTATTGATGCCGCCCGTGCTCGGGAGGCTGCTCGCAAAGCTCGGGAGATGACCCGGCGTAAAGGCGCGCTTGATCTGGCAGGCTTACCGGGTAAGTTGGCCGATTGTCAGCAGAAAGACCCCGCTCTATCGGAATTGTACCTGGTGGAGGGTGATTCTGCGGGAGGTTCGGCGAAACAGGGCAGAGACCGCCGAACACAGGCAATTTTGCCGCTTAAAGGCAAGATTTTAAATGTTGAAAAGGCCCGCTTCGACAAAATGCTGTCCAGTGCGGAAGTGGGAACTCTGATTACCGCCCTGGGTTGCGGCATCGGTGCCAGCGAGTTCAACCCCGATAAGCTTCGTTACCACACCATCGTCATAATGACCGATGCAGATGTGGATGGGTCGCATATTCGGACCTTGCTACTAACCTTCTTCTTCCGGCAGATGCGGGAGCTGGTGGAGCGCGGCCATATTTTTATCGCTCAACCACCCCTGTATAAAATTAGTAAGGGTAAGCAGGAGCGTTACCTGAAGGATGATCAGGCATTAACGGAATTTTTAACTCAGTCGGCGATTGATGGGGCTAACCTTTATGTTAACGCGGATGCTCCGCCTATTACGGGCACAGCCCTGTCTGACCTGGTGACAGAGTATCGCAGCGTAATAGCGACGATTGAACGTATGTCGCGGGCTTATCCGACAGCTTTATTGAAAGAAATGATTTACGCCCCGGCTTTAGAGGTTTCGGATTTAAGCAATGAGAGCCTTATCGCGGATTGGGCTAAAGGTATGGAAGAGAAGCTTATGGAGCAGGGTCTGGGTCAGGCGTCTACCTATCGTATGAATGCGGACCTGGATGCAGAGCGCAATATTTTTCTGCCGCAGTGTATCGTTCGAGCCCATGGTAGCGAAGACAGCTACAGAATTTCCCACGACTTTATTAGCTCGGCAGAATATCAGTCCATAGTTGGTTTAGGCCAGAAATTAAGGGCCTTACTCGAGGAAGGGGCCTACATAAGCCGGGGTGAACGGCAGCAAGCGGTAACCACCTTTGCAGAGGTTATTGACTGGTTAATGAGCGAGGGACGAAGGGGTTATGCGGTGCAGCGCTATAAGGGTCTGGGAGAAATGAATCCGGAGCAATTGTGGGACACCACAATGGATCCTGAGAGCCGTCGTATGTTGAAAGTCACCGTTGAAGACGGGGTGATTGCCGATCAAATGTTCAATACCTTAATGGGCGATCACGTGGAACCGAGAAGGGAGTTTATCGAGACCAACGCACTTTCGGTGGCTAATCTCGACATATAAAAGTAAGTGCTTACTTTCGGACAAACTGTTAATTTATATGGGTTTAAGAGCCGGCTATCTAAAGATAGGCCGGTTTTAGGACATTGCTCCTAGAGTTATCCTGATCGTGAATCGCCAACCTTAGAACCGCTAATCCCAAAACAACTTGTCTTCCTTACGACGACCTTTGTTTTTTCGTCGATCTTCGTTGTTGAGATCAAAACGAATATCTTCACGCCGGTCATTACTTTCGCGACGTTGGAACTTGCGCTGATCCGGGCCAGTGTATTCATCCGTTTCAGTGGAGCTGGACTTTTTGTCCGATTCTTGTTCGCCATTCATACCACGTACCTCCCATCCATTGAGCAGGAAAGTCTAGCACAGCTTAAAAGCTGGGTTAAGACAGAGTAGCCGAGGTGGTTTCCATCCAGTTTTGCACTTCGTTGGTCAGGGTTTTACTGTCGTAACCAGCGGGGTCGATAGCTTTGCCGAAAACCACATGAATAGTGCCGGGATATTTGATCATTTTGTGGGCGGGCCAGCACACTCCAGCGTTGTGAGTGATGGGAAGCAGAGGAGCGTTAGTTGCAATGGCCAGAGCCGCGCCGCTCCGGTTAAATTTACCGGTTTGACCATGGGGGATGCGCGTACCCTCGGGGAAAACCAGCACATTCATCTTCTTATTGAGCAGCCGGTCTTTGCCCTGCGACATGACGTCCCGCAAAGCCTGGCGGGGGTTTCCTCGGTCAATGGCAATCGGCGCAGTCGTTGTTAGTCCCCAGCCAAAAATCGGTATACGCAGTAACTCTTTCTTCAGAATAGTGCTTACCGGACGCAGCGTGCGCTGCAGATAATAGGTCTCCCAGCCGGATTGGTGTTTACTTAAAGCGACAAAGGGCACATCGGGAATATTTTCGAGGCCTTCAACCTTCACCTTTATGCCGCAGCACAGGGATAGCCAGGGCACGATTAAATAATTCGCCGTGGTGACCAGCGTCTGGCGCGAGCCTATGGGAAGTAGCCAGCCGATCGTGCAGCCCAGCATGGAAAACACAAAAATAATGAGGATATAGACTGGGTAAAAAAGCAGAGATCGAATCGCGTAAATAACCTTCATGGATGTTTGCCGTCAATGATGTGATTTACGGCCTCGGCGAGGCTGTCGTAAACAGGAGTATTGCGAATGCTCTGATGGTTGTGCTCGGTGAGCTGTTGCTCGGTGCTGGCGCCTTTACCGGTTCGTACCAGAATGGGCAGGCAGCCTTTTGCCAGAGCGGCTTCGAGATCTCTCAGGCTGTCACCGATGGCGATCGCCCCTTTGGGGTCGATGCTGAGCTCTTTCTCAATGGCGTCGAACAAGCCCGTTTTGGGCTTGCGGCAATGGCAATGTTCATCCGGATGGTGAGGGCAATAAAAAATACCGGCGATATGTCCACCTGCTTCTTCTACCAGTTCGCGCAGATGTTCGTGCATGGCTTCCAGGTCGTCGAGATCAAACAGACCGCGACCTAGACCGGATTGATTGGTGGCGACCGCAATCGTATAACCGGCGCGATTTAACTGGGCAATGGCTTCAATGCTACCGGGTAAGGGTTTCCATTCTTTCAGGCTTTTAATATAGGCATCAGAATCCGCATTGATGACGCCGTCGCGATCGAGTATGACTAGCGGCATTAATTCTGGCCTGCCTTTTTGGCCAGTAGTGAAATATCAGCGACTTCTAAAAATAAATTCCGTAGTTGCGTCAGAACGCGACAGCGATTAATACGCAGGCCATCGTTGTCGTCCATCACCATCACGGAATCGAAGTAGTGGTCTACCGGATCGCGTAACTGCGCTAATACCGATAAGGCCTCGGTATAGTGAGCGCTTTCGATGAGTGGGCGAGCCTGCTTGTCACATTCTGTCAGAGCAGCCCACAAGCTGGATTCGTTATCGCTTTCGAACAGGGCGATGTCGACTTCGCCGATAAGTGAGTCTTCATCCTGTTTTTGCAGGATGTTCGAAACTCGCTTATTTGCTGCGGCCAAAGCGCTGGCCTCAGGAAGTCTGGTGAAGTTATCGACGGCCTGAATGCGCCGATATATATCGAAAGGACGGCTTAACCCTTTTGCGCTAACGGCTAAAAAAACTTCAGCGGAAATATTTTGCTCATCGCAGATCGCTCGCAGGCGAGTGATAACGTACTCGATCACCTGTTGAGCCAGGTCGTCTTGCTCGGGCAGGCCTTTGTGGCCCGCGATAGCGGCGAGGACAAGGGGCTTAAGGTCGAGGTCAATTTCCTTTTCGATGGCAATTCGCAATACGGCCAGGCTCGCCCGCCGTAAACCGAAAGGATCTCGGGAGCCGGAGGGGCTTTGTCCGATACCAAAAATACCGCTCAGCGTATCGATCCGATCTGCGAGCGCCAGGGCGATACCACAGGGAGCATTAGGCAGCACATCACCGGAAAAGCGCGGCAGGTATTGCTCAAACATGGCGCTGGCAACTTCAGCATCTTCGCCGTCGTGCCTGCCGTAATAGCTGCCCATGGTTCCCTGTAGATCACTAAATTCGAGAACCATCTCGCTCACCAGGTCGGACTTGCTCAACTCAGCAGCCCGCTTAGCCAGTGCAGGGTCGGCCTTAACGAGGGGTGCGATGACCTGTACGAGGCTCGCGACACGTTCAGTTTTATCGTAGATAGAGCCAAGCTGCTTTTGATAAACAATATTCTTTAAACGTTCGCGCTGGGCGCCAAGGTTAGTTTTCAGGTCAGTTTCGTAAAAGAATTTTGCGTCGGCAAAGCGAGGTCGAATAACCCGCTCATTACCAGCAATCACCTGTTCGGGCGCTTTGCTTTCAATATTGGCTACGGTAATAAACAGCGGCAGCATATCGTCTGCATCATTGACCACCGGGAAATACTTCTGATGTTCCTGCATCGATGACACCAGAGCTTCCGGGGGTACGGCTAAAAACTCCTGGTCAAAACGGCCGAGTAGAGGAACTGGCCACTCGTTCAAGGCGGTGACCTCGTTAAGCAGGTCGTGTTCTATCACCGCAATACCGCCTTCGGCCTGTGCGAGGGCATCCACGCCCTGTCGAATCTGCTCTCGGCGTTCACTGAAATCCACGAGCACATAGGCCTCACGCATTTGTTGAACATAGGTGGCGGCTGACTTAATAGTAATGCTTGAGTCGCAATGTACCCGATGGCCGCGCGATGATTTTCCGGATGGTAAACCGAGTATTTCACCGGGCACGAGCTCGTCGCCAAACAACATCAGCAACCAGTGCACCGGGCGCACAAATTCTTCGCGTCGCGCGCCCCAGCGCATACGCTTGGGTACCGGCAGCGCTTTCAAAGCACTATTGACGATATCCGGTAGCAGGCTAGCGCTCGTTGCTCCGGTTTTGGTCTCGCGATAACAGAGTTTCAGGCCTTTGTCGGTCTCGGCTTGCTCTAGTTCCTTAACATCACCAAGACCACAACTGCGAGCGAAACCCTGGGCCGCCTTTGTGGCTTGTCCATCGGCATCAAAAGCCACACTGACCAGCGGGCCAAATTTTTCTATGGCGATGTCCGCCTGTTGTTCGCTGAGCTCGCTTACGATGAGGGCTAAGCGTCGGGGGCTGGCAAAGCCTTTTATGTCGGTAAAGGAAAGCTCGGCTTTGTTGAGGCCCTCTTCTACGCCGCTTACAAAGGCCTGCATCAAAGATTCAAGGGCCTTCGGCGGTAGCTCTTCGGTGCCGAGTTCGACTAAAAAATCTGCCTTCATGATTTGTCCCCGCTAGCGCGTATGACTTCGTCGGCGATAGCCGGATCGGCGAGGGGAAAACCGAGAGCGAGGCGGGAGTCAAAATACGCCTGTGCCACGGCTCTCGCCAGTGCGCGCACCCGTAAAATAAAGCGTTGGCGCTCGGTGACAGAAATCGCATGACGGGCATCGAGTAAATTAAAGGCGTGGGAGGCTTTCATGACCATCTCATAGGCAGGAAGCGGCAGACCTTTTTCGACCAGGTGCTGGCTGTCGCGTTCGTAAGCATCAAAGTTTTGAAACAGCGTTTCTACGTCGGCTTCTTCAAAATTGAAGCGCGACATCTCAACCTCGTTCTGGTGAAAGACATCGCCATAGGTGATGGTTCTTCCATCGCTGGTTTTAGCCCAGACCAAATCAAAAATACTATCGACACCCTGTAAATACATTGCCAGGCGCTCAAGGCCATAAGTGATTTCACCGGTTACTGGATAGCATTCGATGCCGCCAACTTGCTGAAAATAGGTGAACTGGGTGACTTCCATACCGTTGAGCCATACTTCCCAGCCTAAACCCCAGGCACCCAGTGTGGGAGATTCCCAGTTATCTTCGACAAAGCGAATATCGTGGACAGCCGTGTCGAAGCCGAGCTCTTTTAAAGAGCCCAGGTATAAGTCCTGGATATTATCGGGAGAAGGCTTGAGCACCACCTGAAACTGATAATAGTGCTGTAAGCGGTTGGGGTTCTCCCCGTAGCGGCCGTCCGTGGGGCGACGACAGGGCTGAACGTAAGCGCTACTCCAGTTTTCAGGGCCAATGGAGCGCAGAAATGTTGCCGGGTGAAAAGTGCCGGCACCGACCTCCATATCCAGGGGCTGCAAGATCACGCAACCGTGTCGAGCCCAGTATGTCTGTAAGGCCTGGATCAGGCCCTGAAATGTCGTAACGTCCGCTGAGCTCACTATTCTTTCCCGCCAAAGAAAAGGCGCAATTATATAGCGTGGCCGCGGGGGATACGAGGCCGGGCGGGGCTTGAATGGACAATTACCTGGCGCCCTTGCACCAGAAGTGCGGACTGTTATGCTGGGGGCAGCCTATAAAAACGTAGAAGTCACTAAAGGGAGTCCTTACTATGAAAAAAATTACGCACTATTTGAGCCATCTTGCCACTGCTGTGGTACTGAGTTTTGGAGCGGTCTGTTTGGAAGCCGTGGCCAATGAGCATTGGGACGAGGTCGAGATAGAGTCGGTACGGGTCAGCGAAGGTCTTTATATGTTGGTGGGCAGTGGCGGCAATATAGGGGTGTCCATCGGCGAAGATGGGACCTTTATTATTGACGACCAGTTCGAGCCTCTTGCGGATAAAATCCAGGCAGCGATTAAAGGCTTGTCTGGCAAGGGCCTGTCTGGAAAGACACAGCCTGGCGACAGCCCCCGGTTTTTGATCAATACCCATTGGCATGGTGATCATACCGGCGGTAATGAGGTATTTGGTAAGGCTGGTGCCGTTATCATTGCTCACGACAATGTGCGTGAGGCCCTCAAAGTTGAGAAATCCATTGCCCTGTTTCAGATGGTTAAACCGCCGTCACCGAAAGCCGCGCTGCCGGTGATCACCTTTAGTGACACCATGAGCCTACATTTGAATGGCGACCACCTGGCGCTGATACACGCTCCCAATGCGCACACCGATGGTGATGCGATCATTGTGTTTAAGAACGCCAATGTGATCCATATGGGCGACACTTTTTTTAACGGTATGTACCCCTTTATTGACGTGGATTCAGGCGGCAGTATCGCGGGCCAGATAGCGGCGGCTGATCAGGTACTGGCGATCGCGGATGACCAGACAAAAATTATTCCGGGACACGGCCCCCTCGCCACTAAAGCGGATTTGCAGGCCTACCGAAATATGCTGGCCGACGTTGAAAGCATCATTTCTGCTCTACTCAAAGCAGGCAAAAGTGCAGACGATATCGTAGCTGAGTGGCCGACTTCAGACTATGACGAAGACTGGGGGAACGGTCTTCTTTCTGCCGAAGTGTGGGTGAAAATAGTGGTGGCTAGTCTGCAATCGTAGGTCGCCGCTAGATTACAGCGCAAGAGTAAGAAGGTTTACATTAGAGGTGGTTGGAGAGCGTAAGGTTATGATGGATGTATTTTTTGGAATACATTCCCATACTGCCGCAAGGACTTCTTCTCTTTTGGCGACCCAATCCAGCGTGGGTGTGCGGTAAATTTATCGGAAACTAAGCTGCGGCTGTAATCCATGCCGGCAAAATTCAGGCCGACTATATCTGCCCAGGTATAGATGAAGTCAGCTGTTGAATAAGGGCGACTTTCATAAGACTTCCACTGCTCAGTATTATTAGCGGCCATATAGCTTGGGCTAGTCCACAGAAGAAAAGGAACGGTGTACATCGCCGGAGAGGGCTTGCCTTCGTTTCGGCCACAAAAAAGCGAGTCCGGATAGTCGTAGACTTCTTCACCATGATCAGAAAGATAGACTAAAGCACTTTGCCCAGGGTTTTTGCTGAGTGTAGTAATTAATTCTGATACCACATAGTCATTGTACAGAATGGAGTTATCGTAACTATTGTATTCCTCCAGTATGTCATCGTTGATCCAGGCAGGCGCATTGGTCTTAAGCTGGAATTTTTCAAATTCTGGCGGGTAGCGGTAATTATATTTGCGATGGGTACCTAATAGGTGTACGACAATTAATTTTTTGATTGCTGAGGACGTTAAGGCATCCGAAAAAGGAGAAAGTACGGCACCGTCATACTGGTTGGCATTCTGTGCCCTGTTATTATTAAGATAGACTTGGTGATCGGCTAGCTGCGACAGCGTGGTGAGCATGGTGTTACGGCGCGTTTGGGTTTGTTGATTAGTGATCCAGGTAATGTCGTAACCAGCCTGTTTCATCATATTCAACAAGGTGGGCATTTTTGTATAGGCCGAAATATCTTGTTGGTCCGCAAACGATAACACCTGTTGCAACGCTTCTATGGTATAGGGGCGGGGCGTGATGACATCGTTAAAAACGACGAGCGCATCCTTAAGCTTGTTCAGCTTAGGAGTGGTATTTCTTGGATAGCCATACAAGCTCATTCTTTGCCGGTTGGTGGATTCGCCAATCACAAGAACGAAGGTTTTGGGTATATCACCTGCTACTTCAGAGAAGTTTTCTAGTGGTGGTAGTTGTTTGTTCAACGCTAAGTTGGCTTGCATGGCGGAGAGTTGAGTGTGATATTTCGAAAAGCCGACCACCAGGCTCCAGGGTACAGCAGGCTCCATTCGATTTTTTAGGTGGTCAGCCCCTTTATCAAAGCCGTCACCTCGAATAAGCCCGTAGTTTGTCAGCGGCCAGGAAAGCACTAAGATGATCATCGTTGATAGCCCGTAGCGATAGCCCTTTTTGCGTTCTGTGGGAGAGATGTTGTTCCATAGCAGTAATGGAACGACACTGTATACGGTAAATACCGGGATAAACCACCAGCGAAAATAGGAGCTTACAAACTCGCCACTTTCGGTGATATTAGATTCAAAGGCGACGAAGATAGCGCTTTGCGAAAAATCCTGACCGTAAATCAACCAGTAGCTTAAACTTACTAACGAGCTAGCCCAGAGCAGCAGGCCGATTGTTCCCGCGATGACTCGGGCCTTCAAGGGCCAAAGTAGAATAGGGATTAACCACAGCGCGCTCATCAACAGGGCTTCCCGTATGCCCTTGAACCCTGACATCCCAGATGAATAAATTAGAACCTGACAAACTCCTGAGAAATAGAAGAAGAACAGGTAGGTCCAAAGGGTTGGGTGCTTTTGTGCGAATGATGTAAGCATTTTGATTAAATTAATAGCCAAGATAATACAGCTTACGTAATTGCCCTTAAGGTTTTCTTATGGTTATAAGCAGAAAATATATTTAAATACCCACGCCGTAAAAAAGGGCCGAAGTAACGATGCTATTCTGCCGAGTTTATGATTTCCAGTGTCTACACAAATAGGCGTGGGGTAAAGCGAGAAGGTGTCTGAGTATCGCTTAAAACTCCAGCTCCATAAGAAAGCGAAGCGTTTGATTAGGGCTCCTGTCGTCAAGGCCGAAGATAAGCCCGGCTTCCCATTTGATTTGCTGCCTGCCATCGAGCGCGAGCTGGCCAAGAAGCACCGGCCCCAGGGCTCGGGTATCTTCCCCGCTGTAGAACTCTATGGCGGGCTCAAGGGCTTTCGCATAGCGGTAGCGAGCTTGCAAATTGATCGCGGTTTCCAGTTCGTCATCAATATCCGAACCCCACTCCTCCGTCAGTAAAATATTGGCGGTGCCGCTCCATCGGCCCCACTCTTTTTCAGCTAATAAGCCGACGCTAAACTCCCAAATATCGCTATGTACTTCTCGCTCAAACTCGATCAGCAAACCCCAGTCGGTGGAAAATTCGCCTTGCTCAGTAATTTGCCATAAGAGTTCCGCCTCATAGGCCTCGATAATAAAATCATCGTGGGCAGATTTCTCGCCAATAATATAAAGCTCTCCAAACCAGGTATCACTTAGGGACTGGCCGTAAGCCAGGCGATAGAGCCGGGAGCGATCATCACGCCCGGGCTGATTATCCTGAGAGCTGGCACGAAATTCTATTTCTCGTTCCAGTGCCTGCACATAGGGGTGATAAATCTTATCGATGACAGCTCCGTCAGCCTGGAGCCCTTGCCAGGGAGCGGTAAAAAAGACAAAAAATAACGCTTTTATGATGACCGGCGGATGTTTGTAAATGCGGGTCATCATGGCTTCCATCTCTTGAGCGGACTATTTTTGGCGGCAGCCTTAAATGGGGATAAAAACCTGTCGATATAAGCGATAAAAATCACCAGGGTGACCCCGAAAAGGTAACTGGCGGCCTGTAAGTAGGAAGGCGTCGCCTCGTAGCCAAATAAAGCATAAAGCAAGCGGCCGGTGAGCGAACCTTCTGCTATCAGTGTAGAGGTATTCCATAGAACGGGGGTGTAGGGTAGCCAGTCGGCCTGGGTTAAATGTAAAGCCGACTGGGCGGCCATATTTCCGCAAAATACTGCGAGCAATATGACGGGAAATATTAGCTTCCACTGCTCGGCCATGTTGACCAGCGCATAGTACAAAATGATACCTATACTAAAGCCGATTCCAAAGCCGATACTGCCTCCGACCGTGACCGTTGAAAGGCCATCACTTTGTAGAAAAAAGCCACTTACGTACAATAATATTTCCGAGCCTTCTCGCACTATGCCCAAAGCGACAATACTTCCGGTAATAATAAAGTAAAAAGTGCGGGACGAAGGTGTTTCCAGCGCTGTCTCAGGCAGCCGTTTATAAGAGAAAATAATAAAAGTATAAATCCCGATTAATACCACGATAGCAATTTGTAGTGTAGCGTTAACTACTTCCTGCCCTACATAGCTAAACCATTGGGATACAGCCTTCATATTAAAAGCGTAAGTAAACGCTCCAATAAGTCCAAAGCCGATGCTATAGCTGAGCCATCGGGTTGTTATGCTGAATAAATAGTTGATGGCCAGCAATATGCTGATGACCAGAGCAGCCTCCAGCGTTTCCTGAAGAATAAATATGACGGTATTTAATAGCATTTTATAATCTCAAGCCTCGTCATTTAACAAGCACCATTCCCTGTGCCGTTTTTGGATAAAACTCCCCAAAAAAGGGATATTCGCCCGCGGGAAGAGGCCCGATAAATATAATAGTTTGACTGTTTCCGCTGATCACTTTTTCCCGATTCAATTCGTAGCTCTCAAATTCTTCTGGGGTGGGATCCAGGTTTTTAATAAATAATTTCACTTTAACGTTCGCGGGGATGACGATTTCCGAGGGATAGAATAAGTGCTCTCTAATTTCGATTTCCAGCACGGGTGTTTCGGCAAACAGAAAGGCCGAATACAGAGCGCATATAGCGACACCAGCGGGTTTAAGGCGGTCAATTAGTGAGAGAGAGGAATATTTTTTTAACATAAACGCCTAAATTTAGGTTTCGATCAAGTTTGGTTTGGGCCGAGGGAACTTCACTTCAATAGCCGTTCCGGATTCAAAAGATGAAGCCGTAACACGAATACTGGCGCCATGCAGCTCGACAATATGTTTAACAATGGCCAGGCCCAGGCCGCAGCCAGGCTGACCAGATTGATGTTGGTCGCCGCCGATGCGGTAGAAGCGTTCAAATATTCGTTCGCGATATTCGGGGGTAATACCCGGGCCAGAGTCCTGTACGGTAAGTATGATTTGGTCTGAGGTTTGAGTGATTTGCACATTGATTTTGCCCCCCTTTGGAGTGTATTTATTCGCATTGCTGAGCAAGTTCTGGAGCAGTGTTTTAAGGGCAAAATTATCGCCTAAAATCTGGCAGGGTTCTCCTTCGAAGTCGAGTTCCTGGTCCTTTTCTTCGATGAGAAGAAACTCGCTAGCGAGCACTTCCTGCGCAAGGGCGGAAAGGTCGATCAGGGTGAGTTGTGCCATATATTGATCGGGCGTGCTTCGGTACAGAGCCAGCAATTGCTCGATGAGATGCGCCAGGCGGTCAGCCGTGTCAGACAGCTGCTCGATATCTTCGTTTCCGTCAGGAAGCTGCTGGGCAAGGTTATACAGTTGTACTTTGAATGCACTAACGGGTGTTCGCAATTCGTGGGCGGCATCTGAGGAAAATTGTTTTTCTCGGGATAACGAGGATTTTAAACGCGCCAGTAACAAATTAGTGGAATTGGTTATTTGTAAAAGCTCCTGTTTGGGAGAGCTTAAATTAATGGGGCTCAGATCGTGGGTGTGCTTTTCGCTAAGCGCTTTGGCAAGATCGCGGAGGGGCTTCAAACCCTGGCTGACGATAAACCAGATAAACAGGCCCGCGACCGGGATTCCCATAAGAATCGGGAATATAGATTCTAAAATGACACTTTCTGCCAGGGTGAAGCGCAGGTCCGTACGTTCCGCGACGAGTATCCAGTCGTCGTGTGGCGCGTCGTAGTGGGAGAAAGTTCGCCATCGATAACCGTTAAAATTGCTGTAGCCAAAACCGGGAGATAAGGCTGCAATACCGCTTGCCGGCGTATTAGACGAAGTAGAAA